>Ga0194118_10000025_pt1 | contig 274901 bp, 245 predicted proteins | sample TA2MahsurfametaG_2_FD_148662 | JGI IMG/M metagenome (GOLD analysis project Ga0194118, IMG submission 148662) | Freshwater microbial communities from Lake Tanganyika, Tanzania - TA2015013 Mahale N5 surface | ecosystem: Environmental > Aquatic > Freshwater > Lake | place: Tanzania: Lake... | reverse complement strand
TGGCTTACGCCTCACTTTTTGCTGATTTAAATAAAAAAACAGATCCTTATTTTGCGGCAGAATTATATTACGAATATGGTCAGTACCTGATGCGCTCACAAAAATTCAAGTTGGCCAAAACAGCTCTTGAATCTAGCCTGAACAGTTTGCCTAACGAAGCGCTTGTGCGTCCTAAAATTGCGAATGCATACAGTGAATTGGCGAATATAGCCCAGAAAACAGGCCAATTTACCGCCGCGTATCAATACCAACAAAAATACAGTAACTGGTTAGAAAACAGTCCGGTTTGGCGCAGTGCTGCGCGCATAGAAGAAATGGCTGCAGCCAATTTAAGAGAGGAGCGAGAACGCTTAATTGTCAATCAACAAGCCTCAATAGAGCGTGCCCAGAAAGAGCGCGAAATAATAGAGCTGCAAAAAGACCGCCAATTGTTTATATCCATCATTTTTATTGTTGCGATCATATTTGGTGTAGTGATTTTTGTTTTGCGAATGCAGCAAGTTAAAATCAAACAAGAACAACGTGAGGCAGAACTGTCTCAGACCTTGTTGCGCACCCAAATGAATCCGCATTTTGTTTTCAATGCCATGTCTGTAATTCAGAGCTATATTTATGAAAATGACCCAGAAAAATCATCGCAATTTTTGGTCAATTTCTCTCGCCTGATGCGTCTTATCCTAGAAAATTCACCCAAAGAATTCATTGCAATAGAACTCGAGAGAGAAATCTTGGATAAATATCTTGCCGCTCAAAAAATGCGTTTTGAAAACCGCTTCGATTATGAATTGAATATCAGCGATGACTTGATTTTCAATAAGGCAATGGTGTCTCCAATGATTACCCAACCTTTCATTGAAAATGCCATTGAACACGGACAATTACACACCGTTAAAGGAGGCAAGATAGTAGTGAATATGTATGACCATGAAAAACAGTTGGTCATTGAAATCCAAGACAACGGAGTGGGCAGAAAAAAATCAGCGCGTACTAAAAAATTGAAAACTCACAAAAGTATGGCGATTGATATAACGCGTGAACGCATCGCTATTCTCAATAAAAAGTATAAATTTAATGGTAGTTTGACCATTGATGACCTCAATAGCCAAACACAAACAGGGACATCCGTTGCGATGGTCTTGCCTTTAAAGTACGAATCCGAACAATAAACTACTACGTGCCATGAGTCGAAAAGTACTGATCATTGATGATGAAAAACCAACGCGGACCTTTATCCGTAAAATGTTAGAGTCATTTGACCTAAATCTGAGTGTCTACACCGACGGCGAAAATGTTGAGTCAGGAATTGAAGCCATTGAAGACATCAAGCCAGATATCGTTTTGCTCGATATTCAAATGCCTGATGGTAATGGATTTGACGTGCTCAAAAATGTGAAATTCAAACAATTTGAGGTCATTTTTATCACTGCTTTTCAAGAGTTTGCTGTCCAAGCAATAAAATTTTCAGCCCTTGATTACATTCTCAAACCTATCGATGCAGAGGAGCTACACACCGCTATTACCAATGCGCTTCAGCTCGTTGAGCATAAAAAAGACGACACCCAATTTACTACTTTACAACACAACATTCATCCGCAACACAAACGCAAGTTAGTGCTCAAAACGCAAGAGAGTATTTTTGTTATTGAGATCGACGATATCGTGCATTGTGAAGCAGATAAAAACTATACCTTTTTCTATCTGAACGACGGTAAAAAAATATTGGTTTCTAAAACCCTAAAAGACTACGACACCATGCTTGCTGGCTTTTCGTTTTTCAGGGTGCATCAGTCTCATTTGATCAACTTAAATTATGTCGAGCGCTACGACAAACACGATGGCGGATCGGTTATATTAAAAGACGGCTCCTCTATACCGTTATCGCCAGCAAAAAAAGACCAGTTCTTTAAAAGTCTTGACTTGCTCTAACCGAGCGCTTGTTTGAGGTCAGCAATAAGGTCTTCGGCATCCTCAATACCAACACTTAATCGGATCAATGAATCAATCACTCCGCTTTTTTCGCGCACCTCTTTTGGAATAGATGCATGTGTCATAGTGGCAGGGTGTCCGATTAATGATTCAACACCACCCAGAGATTCTGCAAGGGCGAAAATTCCGACCTTTTTGACCAAATTTAAAGCATCTTGAAGTTGATTGCCTTTAAGCGTGAAGGAAATCATGCCGCCAAAACCGCGCATTTGTGCTTTGGCCACCTGATGATTGGGGTGGTTTTCAAAACCAGGCCAATATACTTTGTCTACGTCAGGGTGAGTTGTGAGGTAATGGGCAATCTTTTCGCCGTTTTCACAATGTCGCTGCATGCGCAGATGCAAGGTTTTGATGCCGCGCAACACTAAAAATGAATCCATAGGAGCTGTAACTGCTCCTGAGGAATTTTGAATGCGGTACATTTCGGCAGCAAGTGCGTCATTGTTGCAAACCAATGCACCCATGATTACATCGGAGTGGCCACCCAAATATTTGGTTACAGAATGCATGACCATATCTGCACCTAAATCGAGCGGATTCTGCAGGTAAGGAGTTGCAAACGTGTTGTCAACACAAAGCATGGCACCGGCTTTTTTTGCAATTGCGGACATTGCTTTGATGTCGATAATGTTCATCATGGGGTTTGTTGGCGTCTCCACCCAAATGAGTTTGGTATTTTCATTGACCAATGCCGCAACGGCAGCAGGATCTTGCATGTCTACGAAGTGAAAAACCAGGCCATATTTTGCAAAAATGGTGTTGAAAATACGGTAAGATCCGCCATAGAGGTCGTTGGTTGAAATGATTTCATCTCCAGGATTTAGCATTTTAATGACACAATCAATGGCAGCTAAACCAGAACCAAAACAAGCGCCATGTTTACCATTTTCGATAGCTGCAATATTCTTTTCAAGTGCATGTCTAGTGGGGTTCAGGGTACGTGAGTACTCGTAACCTTTGTGATTACCCACGCCGTCTTGCACATAAGTGGAGGTTTGATAAATAGGAGTCATGATGGCTCCAGTTGAAGCATCTGGATGTACACCTGCGTGAATGGCTTTGGTTGCAAATTTCATTGATCGATGTTTTTTTGGCAAAATTAATAGAATCCTTTAAGGGAGTCCCAATTCAACTGCAGGATTCCAATAAACTTTTTCAAAATTTTGAATTTGATTTTCGATGACCACGATGCCTTCATTTTCAAGTTGCCTTTGCATTTGGTTTGGCTCCTCAAAATGGTGCTTCCCTGTCAAAATCCCCTTTCTGTTCACTACCCGATGCGCTGGAATATCAGGCATGCTATGGCTTGCATTCATGGCCCAGCCAACCATTCGAGCACCTTGCTTGGCACCAAGATAATTGGCAATAGCACCATAACTTGTGACTCTGCCAACAGGAATCATTTTGACAACCTCATATACATCGGCAAAGAAATCTTTATTTTTTGCGTTTAAATTTTGCTGCATCAATCAAAGATATGAAACAAAAAAAGCCACCGCTTAGGGTGGCTTTAGTATTTTATCTGAACTGTTGTTTATTTGTCACAACAATCTTTTTTATCTTTTGAGCATTTGTCGGCTCCACCGATCCATTTGCCATCATTACCGTAATGTGCCATACAAATTGCTTTCTCTTCAGCAGAGCATCCTTTTTCGTCACAAATTTTTGCACATTCATCTTTGGTCATTGATGCACATGCATTCATGTCACATTTCATGTCTGAATTATCTTGACAACTTGTTTCACATTTTTGAACCACACGTGGTTTAGCATCTTGGATTTTTTCACCCATGATAGGTGCAATTACCAAACCAACCAAACAAGTTAATTTGATCAAGATGTTCATCGATGGACCAGAAGTGTCTTTGAATGGGTCACCAACGGTATCTCCAGTTACAGCTGCTTTATGGGCATCAGAACCTTTGTATGTCATTTCTCCGTTAATGATAACACCTGCTTCGAAAGATTTTTTAGCGTTGTCCCACGCGCCACCTGCATTGTTTTGGAAGATTGCCCATAGAACACCAGATACGGCAACACCAGCCATATAACCACCGAGTACTTCGGCAGCCATTTCCCAGTTACCAGAAATAAAACCAGTTCCTAAGCCAATAACAATTGGAGTTAAAATAGTGAGTGCTCCTGGTAGCATCATTTCACGAAGCGCTGCTTTGGTAGAGATTTCTACGCATTTGCCGTATTCTGGCTGCCCAGTACCTTCCATAATTCCGGGGATTTCGCGGAACTGACGTCGCACTTCGTTGACCATGTCCATGGCCGCACTACCCACTGATTTCATGGCAAGCGCCGAGAAAACAACTGGAATCATGCCACCGATAAATAATGCTGCAAGTACTGGCGCTTTGAAAATGTTGATACCATTAATACCTGTAAAGGTCACATATGCTGCGAATAAAGCAAGTGCCGTAAGTGCAGCAGAGGCAATGGCAAAGCCTTTACCCACAGCTGCAGTTGTATTACCAACTGAATCAAGAACGTCAGTACGCTGACGAACTTCCTTAGGAAGCTCACTCATTTCGGCTACACCACCTGCGTTATCTGCGATTGGTCCGAAAGCGTCAATTGCTAATTGCATAGCAGTTGTTGCCATCATGGCAGATGCAGCAATGGCAACACCGTAGAAACCTGCTAATGCGTATGAACCCCAAATAGCTGCTGCAAATAAAATAACAGAAGAGAAGGTAGAGATCATTCCCGTTGCCAAACCTGCGATAATATTGGTTGCGGCACCAGTGGATGAATTTTGAACAATTCCCAATACTGGTTTTTTACCTAATGCAGTATAATACTCTGTAAAGAAAGAAATCAAATAGCCTACTGAAAGACCTACAAGCGTTGCGTAGAATACATGACGTGAAGGAATGGCTACTGCATCTTCAATACCAAAAAACTTCATATTGATAGTTTCAGGAAGCATCCATTGAACGAGGAACCAACCAGCAACAGCAGAAAGAATGATCGAGGTGATGTTACCAATGTTCAATGCTTTTTGAACTTCGTTTTCTTTTGCATCGTTTGATGAAATGCGAACGAGGAATGTTCCAATGATCGAGGCAATGATACCTACACCGGCAATCATGATCGGAAGTAAGATTGGGCCCATTCCGTTAAAAGCACTAAGCTCTTGGCCATTTTCAGCCATATCTTTGATGATGTAATTACCGAGTACCATTGAGGCAAGTACGGTTGCTACATATGAACCAAAAAGGTCAGCACCCATTCCTGCTACGTCACCAACATTATCACCAACGTTATCTGCAATAGTAGCTGGATTGCGCGGGTCATCTTCTGGAATACCTGCCTCCACTTTTCCAACGAGGTCAGCACCTACGTCTGCAGCTTTAGTGTAAATACCACCACCAACACGTGCAAACAAGGCAATAGATTCAGCACCAAGAGAGAATCCGGCAAGGGCTTCTAGAACCATGGTCATATTTTCGTAGTTCCAATGGCCACCTTTTATAAAGTAAGAAAGGAAGAACATGAAAAACAAAGACAAACCAAGTACAGCTAGTCCGGCAACACCTAGACCCATAACGGTTCCACCACCAAAAGAAACTTTGAGCGCATTTGGCAAGGATGTTTTAGCAGCTTCAGTGGTACGTACGTTTGCGTCTGTTGCAACGCGCATACCGATGTTCCCAGCGATAGCAGAGAAAATAGCACCAACAATAAATGCAGGAACAATGAGCCAATGTGTTGTATCAACAACTGTCGATATGCCAAACAAGGCAATTGATGCTAGCACAACGAAAATAGCGAGTAAACGGTACTCAGCTGATAAAAATGCCATTGCACCTTCTTTTATGCTCTTGGCAATTGTTAGCATTTTTTCGTCTCCGGCCGGTTGTTTTTTCACCCATGCCATTTTAACGAGCATAAACAAGAGCCCGATAAGAGACAATCCAATTGGAATGTAAATTGCGTTCATAAATTAATTTTAAATTGAAAATTAGGGGCAAAAGTAGAGTTTTCCGTCTAGGAAAGCAAATACGGATTTAAAAATTAAGGGTTACATAATGTCCCCCTTTTTTTAAAACGAAAAAGGCCCGAATTTTCGGGCCTTTCCTATGGTGATATTTAATTAACTATTGCTTTGTATAGGTGGCAACACAAGATCCTGTTCCGCCGATAAGTGGGATTGTATTGTCGTAAGTATAGTTGATGGTGATGAGGTTAGCTTGGTTATTAATGCTGCCCACGCCGGAGAAGGTTACTTGACCGAGAGTGACGTCAATCATTTGGTTTGGCACGTTAATGTTATTGCCATTAATGGTTGCATTGGCAGTACCACCTACTAAATTGAACATGTTATCAATAACCAATTCGTTGGCGCTAGCACCTGCTGTTATGCTTGGGTCTGTAGTGAGTGGGAAAGCGTTGCCGCAATCGCTGGTTACTGCCCAAGTGACTAACCAATTGCCTTGGCCGATATTTACATTTACTGTACGGGTTGCAGTGGCTGATCCGTTTTCATTTGTAGCGGTGTAGGTGACTAAGTATGTCCCTTTTGTTGTGGCATCTACTTGGCTATTGGTCAAAACATTGACTGTGCTGCCATCTTTATTGGTGGCTGTGGCACCAGCGTCAGTATAGTTGTCGCCTACATTTATATTTTCAGGGTTGTTGCCGTTTACTGTAATTGTTGGTATGTATTTACAAGTTCCGTCGTCTTTTTTGGCTTCGGCATTGTAATTGACGGCATTTTGGTCCATACAGCCTTTTTTCTTACATCCTGTGCTGGTACCAAGTAGGAGTGCTGAAGCAGCGATAATTGAGAGGTAGGTTTTCATAATTTTTTGGTTTTAGTGTATCGAAGATAAATAAGTTTAGCTCATTGACCAAAAACGCACAGAAAAAATTTTTATTGTTTAAAAAAAACGGCGCTCCGAAGAGCGCCGCTTTCCAACCAAACGATAGGTCTAGTCTTGTAGCACGTCAGCTTGACCATTCGGCGCCACAAGTACACTTTTTATTTTTTCTTCGAGTTCTTCCATGAGCTCTGGATTGTCTAGGATAAGTGCTTTAATGGCGTCTCTACCTTGTCCGAGTTTTGTTTCTCCGTACGAAAACCAAGAACCACTTTTTTTGAGAATATTGAGATCTACTCCGAGGTCAATGATTTCACCTACTTTAGAAATACCTTCTCCATACATAATGTCGAATTCTGCTTTTCTAAAAGGCGGGGCAACTTTATTCTTGACCACTTTTACTTTTACGCGGTTACCGATGACGTCTTCACCATCTTTAAGTTGCGTTGCGCGGCGGATATCGATACGAATAGAAGAGTAGAATTTAAGGGCATTACCTCCTGTAGTGGTTTCTGGATTGCCAAACATGACACCGATTTTATCGCGGAGTTGATTGATGAAAATACAACAGCATCCGGCTTTATTAATGGATCCGGTAAGTTTGCGTAGCGCCTTGGACATGAGGCGTGCTTGCAGACCCATTTGGGAATCACCCATTTCGCCTTCGATTTCAGCTTTTGGTGTAAGAGCTGCAACGGAGTCAATAACGATCAAATCAATTGCGCCAGAGCGAATGAGGTTATCGGCAATTTCGAGTGCTTGCTCGCCGTTGTCTGGTTGAGATATCAATAAATTAGAGATATCGACACCTAATTTTTGAGCGTAAAATTGGTCGAAGGCGTGTTCGGCATCTATAAAAGCTGCTATTCCACCTTGTTTTTGCACTTCTGCAATTGCGTGGATGGCTAAGGTTGTTTTACCTGAAGATTCTGGACCGTAGATTTCAACAACGCGCCCTTTCGGGTAGCCATTGATACCAAGAGCGAGGTCAAGGGTTAAAGAGCCAGTAGGAATCACTTCTACTTGTTCTACAGGCGCGTCTCCGAGTTTCATAACGGATCCTTTACCAAAAGTTTTGTCAAGCTTCTCCATGGTCAGCTGGAGCGCTTTAAGTTTGTCGAGGTTTTGTTCTTTAGACATATCGTTTGTTGTTGTGAGCGAGGCTCGGTGAATAATTTTTACAAAGTTGCAGTGAGTAGATCGTAAACAATTTACGTTCTGTTAAAAACAAGCCAAAACTTCGTTGGCGTGGTCTTTGGTGTTGGGTTTTTCAATTACTTTAATGAGTGTGCCGCTTTGATCGAATAAGAAAGTCATGCGGTGGATTCCGTCGTAAACACGGCCCATAAATTTTTTTGGACCCCAAACACCAAATTGTTGGATAATTGATTTTTCTGGATCTGAAATGAGTGGAAAGTTCAATTCGAATTTATTGACGAATTTAGTGTGTGAGGCTACGCTGTCAGCACTAATTCCAATAACTTGGATTTGAGCGGCTAAAAGCGCTTCTTGGCCGTCGCGAATACTACAGGCCTGAGCAGTGCAACCAGGGGTGTCGTCTTTGGGGTAAAAATAAATGACGACATTTTTGCCAAGTAGCGTTTGGCTATCGATTGAATTACCGTTTTGGTCAGTTCCGATAAAGGATGGAAGCTTGCTTCCGAGGGCTAGAGGAGTCATAATGTTTAAAAAATAATCGGTTAAACGATGAAAAACTAATCAAAAGTAAAAACTATTCATCAATAACAAAACTTTCCTCGCAAAAAAGTTTTACGCTTGTCCGTATTTTAACAGACGAAAAAGAAAAACGCACCAAGAAATGATGCTAATTGAACCACCGAGAGGTGTGATAGGCCCTAAAAATCGAAGTGAATGTTCGCCTAAATAATACTGACCGAGCACCAATCCGTAAATCGAAAAGGAAAAAAGGAACATGCCGATGAGCATAGCCCATAATAGACGTTTGATATCAAAGCCAAACCGATTGTAATTGAGTGCAAGAATCAAGACGCCCATCGATAAAAAGCCTTGGTAGCGAACGCCCACCTCGAAAGTCTGTAATTGTTCCGTGGGTAAAATTACTTTAAGCGCATGCGCACCAAAAGCACCAAAAACAATTGACAGCATTAAAAATAGGCCAGCAAAAAAGGCAGTTTGTTTTTCCATATTGCGAAATTGTAAAAAAAAGCCAAACCAAACGTATCTTTGTCCTCATGAAAAGCATTGTCTTTTTCCTTTTTGTTGGAATGATCGCAGCGTGTGCAAGGCCAAAGTCTACAGCTTACGACTACGTTCAATACAACCGTTTTGATTTGAGCCCTTATGATATCAATGCGCAAATGATGTTGCCCAATGCGAGTGCAGGAATTGGCACATCATTGAAGCCAAGCATGAATTATGAAATTGGTGGTTTCAAATGGAAACTTGATATCGGTCGAAATTTCACTTTACTCATTGAGGATTACGGGGATTATTCTTTTCGCTTCGTGGAATTCAAGCGTAAACTCTTGAAGCCAAATAAGTTTTTTGAAATCGAAATCGTGAAACAAACAAAAGACGTTCTCATCTTTCGACGTAAAGTAAAGGGTGAATTCGTTTCTACAAAGAATGCGCGCTTTTATATATACAGCGTGAAAAAAATTGGTGAAAACTATTACGAAATCATGAATCGTGAACAAGGTGACTCTAAAAGGGTTATAGATTTCATGTACCATTCGATCCAATCTTTAAAATCAAAGCATGCAAATTGACAGAGCAGCCATATTAGATGTATTAGGAAAAATCACGGAGCCCGATCTAAAAAATGATTTGGTGAGTCTAAATTTAATTGAGTCGCTCGAGCTCGACGGTGCGCATATTCGCTTAAGCGTTCGGATTTCTAATCCTGCCTTACATGCCAGAAAACGCATGCAAGAAGCAATCGAATTCAATTTAAGGCGTGTTTTTGGTCAACAACTTCAAATTAGCTGTCAAATTCAGGGCCTCGATGCAGAAAGTCGTTCGGCGCGCCGCAAGATTTTACCTGACGTCAAGCACATTATTGCAATTGCTTCAGGAAAAGGCGGCGTTGGTAAGTCTACCATTACAGCGAACTTAGCAGGCGGTCTGGCTAAAAAAGGATACAAGGTAGGTATTGTCGATGCCGACATACACGGTCCATCTATGCCAACCATGTTTGACCTCGTTGGCGCGCGCCCAAAAATGACCGACGTAAATGGCCAATCACTCATTGCTCCAATTGAGTCCAATGGTATTCAAATATTATCAATCGGATTTTTTACCAGTCAAGACGACGCTGTAGTTTGGCGAGGCCCAATGGCTTCAAAAGCACTGACTCAGTTGTTTACTGATGCCCATTGGGGTGAGCTCGATTTTCTTCTTGTTGATTTACCTCCGGGCACAAGCGACATACATTTGTCCTTGATGCAAACTGTTCCTCTAGATGGAGTAGTCATTGTCTCGACGCCTCAAGAAGTAGCGCTTGCCGATGCTCGCCGAGGCATACAAATGTTCCGCCTCGATTCGTTCAAAGTGCCAATCGTCGGAATTGTTGAAAATATGGCTTATTTTACCCCAGCCGAGCTTCCAGAGAATAAATATTATATTTTCGGCCGCGATGGCGCGCGCAATTTAGCACAAGGTATGCAAGTGCCTTTCTTGGGGAGCATTCCACTAGTTCAAGGTGTTTGCGAAGCTGGCGACGCAGGCAGGCCTGCTGTTTTTCAGCAAAATACGCAAACAACCAAGGCATTTGACGAATTAGTTCATAACTTTGAAACCGAATTAAACGCCATTCTCGCAATGCGCAAATAGCCGACATGACGAACAAAAAACAACTCCAAACCAAGGTCCTAGAAGCCTTAGAACAATTGCGTCCGTTTTTACATGCCGACGGCGGAGACATGGAACTCGTCGACATCACAGACGACGCCATAGTTCAAGTGCGTCTTCTGGGTTCATGCAGTGATTGCTCAATGTCCAAAATGACGCTCAAAGGAGGTCTTGAAGAGGCGCTTAAAATGGCGGCTCCTGAATTAAAAGGTGTAGTTGCGGTCTAATTCCATGAAAGTTCGCTTTTTAGTTGTTGGTAAAACAGCCTTTGAAGACCTCAAAATAGGCGAACTCCGTTACGAACAGCGCCTTGTACACTATTGTACGTTTGAACGTCTCGAATTACCAGACGTAAAAAACCCGAAAGCACTTAGTCAAGTCCAAATCAAAGAAAAAGAAGGCGAAGCTATTCTTTCAAAACTCAAAGCAACCGATTATGTTGTCTTGCTCGACGAAAATGGAAAGTCGTTTTCGTCGGTCAATTTTGCCAATTGGCTTAGTCAAAAACAAATGCAACACACCGGCACATTGGTTTTCATTATCGGAGGAGCCTTTGGATTTAGTTCAGAGGTTTATGAGCGTGCGCAATTCAAGTTGTCTTTATCCGAAATGACCTTCTCTCACCAAATGGTGCGCATGATTTTCTTGGAGCAACTCTACAGAGCATTCAGTATTTTAAAAGGAGAACCTTATCACCATGCCTGAATCGCTCTTTTTGCATGAATTAAAATTCTTGAAACCCGCAGGGACTAGCAGGGGTGTCTTGTATACAAAACCTTCTTGGATTTATCAGCTGTCGCTTTCAAACGGCCAATTTGCGCAGACTGAGTTTCCCGTCATTCCTGGACTCTCGCCGGAATATATTGATCATATTCAGTACGAGCAAGCATTAACACGCTTTCTCAGTTTAGCTAAAGTAAATTTTAAGGCCTGGTCGAAAGTAGATTTTTTGGAGGATAAAGAATACCAACATTTTATTTCTGAATGGCGGTCGTATCCATCTTTTATCTTCGGACTAGAGTTGTTGTTGTTCGCTATTCAAGCCAACGGCTCATCGGTCTTGTTTAATACCCCATTTACCGATTCTGCAACTTCTATTCCAATTAATGGCTTGGTTTGGATGGGTAATTTAAACGATATGCGTCAGCAAGCGCAACAAAAAATAACTGAAGGATTTCAGACAGTCAAACTCAAAATAGGTGCGCTAGATTGGCAGCAAGAATTGAGTTTAATTGAAGAACTGCGCTCAGCTGCTCCTTCGGACATACTCACCCTTCGAGTAGATGCGAACGGTGCTTTCACTGCGGCACAAGCGCAAGAGGTGCTTTCTGAATTAGCCCGTTTAGAAGTTCATAGCATTGAACAACCAATTGCAGCCGGTCAACGAAATGACATGGCTCAACTCACAGCGCTTCATTTGGTACCCATTGCATTGGATGAAGAATTAATCGGTATACAAGGCGAGGCACAAAAAGCAGCATTATTGGATCAAATAAAACCACAGTATATCATCCTAAAACCGAGCTTACATGGCGGTTTTTCTGGTGTAAAAGAATGGATAGCGCTTGCAGAAGAACGCCAAATTGGTTGGTGGTTAACAAGTGCATTGGAGAGCGCTATTGGACTAAGTGCAATTGTGCAGTTTGGTTCCTTGTATGCGCTTGATTTACCCCAAGGATTTGGGACGGGAGGTCTTTACAGCAATAATTTTGAATCTAGATTAGCCATTGAGAAAGGCCATATTTTTTGGCTCAACGACTTACACAAGGACTGATTTCAGTACAGTTTTGGTAGACCATATCATGTAAAATGAGCTGTGCAGCCAAAGCCAACTGCGTATAGTTCTGAGAATTATTCCCAAAACCAGCTGCGCTATTTTGCCACATGGCTTTAATTAGTTCTTGAGATCCTTCTGTGGGTTGAATTTTATCGACAACCGCAGCAACATTCAAAGCACCGGCATGATAAACATGCAATACAAACAGCCTAAACCACAAATCGGTTTCATTATAAGTCAGCCCATGTCTGTCTAAAATCTTTTTTGCTTCTGGAATACAAATGTGGCGGATGAGTTGAGCTGCACCATAAGCGGAACGATCAAAATCTTTGCGCTCGTCAATAGTACTGTTCACCGTTAAACCCATTAAACGCGCAACGCCTGGCATCAGTTGAAATGCGCCGTAGGCACCAGTTGCCGATTTGCGCATAAGTGCAGGGCTTTCAATGAGTAAAATTGATTGCGCATACCAAGGATCAACGCCATACCGTTCAAAAGCAGCCACACCCTTGTCTAAGCTCGGGTAGACCTCAGCAAAACGGTAAAAGTCATTCTTCCCCGTTGTTACATATATTCTGGTATCGCTCGGTAGCCCATTAGCTTCACGCAGCGCCTGACGGGTTTGGTTTTTTTGTTCCTCAGTCTGTGCATTCCAATCTCGAATAGACATTTTGTCTAGCACTTGGCGATTTGCTGCCACGTTAATGAGGCAGGAGTCCGGAGAAAGGAGCATAATTTTTTTCCAAAACTGCGGTTGGGGTAGTTGGTCCCAACGGTCCTCAAAAAGTGCTTCGGCGTGCATAATTGTTTGCGAGCCAGAAGCCTGAACAACCTTGATTTTGTCAGCCTCCCAATTTTCGAGTGGCTGCGCCGAAACGAATTGTTGACCTAGGATAAAAATAAAAATAGTGAAGAGGCGCTTGATTTTCATTTTCTAAAAATACGAAGAACCCATTTTCTTGAAATGGTTACAATGATATAGTTTACACAATAAACTGTTGAAATTGTTTAAATTGTTTAAATTTGACTGTATGCAGATTGTTTATCGGATATTTAGTCTCCCACTTATTTTCTTGGTTCGCATTTATCAATGGGTGATTTCGCCAATTTTTCCGCCGAGTTGCAGATATACGCCTACTTGCTCCGCATATATGGTGGAGGCTTTGCAAACTTGGGGCCCAATCAAAGGCACATACTTAGGTTTAAAGCGGATTTCTAGCTGCCATCCGCGAGGTGGTTTTGGCTATGATCCCGTACCTAAACCTGATTCGGAAGCGTCCCGCGCTGCTTCAGAACACGGTAATAATTCAGAAAAGTAGCGTAGTCTTTGGCTTCTGCCAAGCGCTCTTCAGCTTGGTGAATGGCTTGGGTCTTAAAGCCATTTTCAAGAAACACAAACCATTCCCACAAGCGTTCTACAGCGGCACTTCTTTTGTTGGGGAAATCTGAAGCATGAATACTGCAATAAAAATGTAGTGCTTTTTTAGCTCTAGTTAGTAATACGTTGAGTCTTCTGCCACTTTGAGATTGCACCATTGGCCCAAGCCTAAGGCTAAATAGGCCTTCTTCATTTTTAGCAAAACCAAAACTGATCAACAATAAATCGCATTCTTCGCCTTGCACTTCTTCAAGAGGCAAGAAAAATGCACTTCGTTCAGAAATGCGTTCCTCTAGGAGCATTTGTTCTGATGCATTCAATTGTCGGTATATACAATCGAGCTGCGCTTCCGAAAAGGCGACGACGCCAAAAGAGCGTGCATCTGTGAGCAAGGAGCGCAACTGTTTTGCAACGGCTTTGGCCTCAGTTACGTTCTGTTGTTTTGCGTAGACCCCATCTGGAACGAAATGCTTAAAAATGCCATTTTGAGATTCGGCCAAAGAGGGCCAAGCTAGCAGCTCATTGTTGTAGAATTTTTGATTGGAAAACGCAATTAATGCTGGATCTTCACTTCTGTAATGATGACGTAAATGACGTCTTGGCAAATAAAATGCTGCCTGATGAAGCAGGTCAACAACGCCTTCTGTACTTTGTCCAAAGTAGGATTGGGGCCGCATCTGTTGGGGATCGCCGGCGACGACAATTTGCTTTACCCGTTGTAAGGCCCCCACTGCATGACTCAACGGTAACTGGCTAGCTTCATCGAAAATACCAATATCAAAAAGATTGATTTGGAGGGGCAGTGTTTTTGCTAATGCCGTTGGAGACGACATCCAGATGGGAAAAATGACGCGCAGCCATTCTTGCGCTGGCCCTTCAAATAGCGTCCGGATAGCTTGTTGCTGGCGACTTTTTGCCATTTCTTTAACAAGTATCGCTTTGCCTTTGCGCAATAGCTTGCGTCGTTCTTTTTCATTGGCGTTTAGGCGATGAAGCGGCTGTTCAAGTAGTGCTTGAAGTTGGTCAAAACTTCGTTGTTGTAGGCTGCAAATTTCCTGCGTATTCTTTTTCCAAATCGCCTCCTCAATTTCTAAATCCTCATTGAAAAATTGATGTAAGTTAGTGTTGTGTTCGTTGAAAACAAATGGGTAATGAAACCGTAAATCGGACCAAAATTCGTGGCAAATAGTTTTGTATAAAACTGCTGGTTGATCTGCTAATGGCCAAAGTTCTGGAGAAATCTGTTGAATAAGCTCATGTACCTTCCCCCAGTTTGAATACGCGGCATCTATGCGCTCTTCAAGCAAATTAAAGTCTAGGGTCTCAGACCTAAATAATTGTTGCTGGAGCTGTTGGAATTGATGTGCTGTTTTGTGTAAGTTACGGTATTGTTCCATTTCTTTTGGGCTCAATGAGCAATACCAAGACCAAATGTCTTTGTTATGCTGCTTGAGCAAACTTGTCACCACGCCCAGCTCGCTCTCAAGGTCTAAAACGCCAAGCGCATGAAATTGATTGTGGATTTGATGAATTTGTTCCTCGATGCGCCAACATTTTAGAAGGTCTTTTTCTAACTCATTGAGTTCAAGATTGGCAGTCCGCAACCATGATTTTTCGAGTTTGCGCCATTTTCTTTTTTGTAGCCAGTTGGTTTCAATAGCCGCTTTTTTGAGTGCCGTCCATTCTATTGGTGTTGGAATTTGCATCCAAACTTTTAAAGCGTTGTACTGTTTTTCTCTTTCTTTTTGGAGCTGCTGAAAACGCTCTATTTTTTTGAGTAAAGCAGTCGTATTTGCATCGAGTAGGGCGCTGTAATTTTGATAAACTTTCGCCTCGTATTGTATGCAGCGCAGGCATTTTTCTACGAATGCAACTAATGTATTTAGGTTATTTATTTGAAAAGGCTGTAGTTTAATTAGCAAGGATTTCCATTCTTGGTAGCGTTCCAAATTTTCACTAATGGTTGCATTTTGCCATACTGGGGAGAGCATTGGTAAAGCATTGGAAATTTCGGTTGGTAAGCTTTTTAGGGCATCTTTAGCAGTCAGCCAATGCAGCCAGCGTTGCGTAGCTTCCGATGAATTTTTAGGGCGAAGCTCAAATTGGTTAAAAAGATGGTTGAGCGGCAAATTCGAAAGTTGTTCTAACTCTTGTCTCTGCTGCCAATAACGTGCTGCCTTGAAATGGCCTTGCATGTAGTCGTTTTTATCGGTGAATTGTTTTTGTAATAATTGTTCAAACTGAAATTGTAGCTTTTTGTAAAAGTTATTTAAACCCTCTTTCTCGTTGATCAACACACAAAAATGTTGCAAACCAGCATCCGTTAACTTACCCAACAACACCTCTAAAGCTATCGTTTTTTCGGCAAGTATCAGCGCATTTTGACCGCTTTTGAGTACGCTACTCACTAAATTGCTCAAAACGACGGATTTTCCGGTTCCTGGTGGGCCATAGATGACTTCCGATCCTTTTGTTGCTTGGTTAATTGCCGCAAATTGGTCTGGATCTAGTGGGCTAATTTGTGTGATTTCAAAGCTGTCCTGAACATCCCTTGCTTGGTCGGTGTCGCCGATGATTTCTCGGATGGCAGAACTAAATGTCGTTGCTTGAAGAAGTCCTTCCCATTCTTTGCGCAATTCATAGCGCTGCGGGTGCAAATTAGCAAAACCAATTTCTGTTGAATAGTTTGTAAAAAATCCAGTATCTAATAATGCGTTGATGATGGCATCTCGCTGGAGATTTTCGTCCAATTTTACTGCTCTCTGCTTGAGTAACAAACTGATATATGGATTGATAAACGCTGACGCCTCGAGCTCGATAAGCTGCTGCTGGTGTTTGATATTTTTACAGGTCGTTAAAAAAACGGGTGTCTGAATGGTCTTTTCTCCTTTTTGCCAACTCAATAAACCCTCGAATTGAACAAGTGGCACTACACCTCTTTCTCGTTCAATGCGCTTGAGTTCTCTGAGAATAATTTTACTTCTGGGTTCGTTGTACCAAAGCGCTTTTGGCTCATTTATGAATTGTTCAGGTTGCAGGTTGATAAGCGGGTCATTTGGCCGGAGCAAGAACAACTCAGCTTCCCATGTTTGTAGAAATTCATGAACCAATTCAGACATACCGCTAAATTAGCATCTCTCTATCGAATAAAAAACCTAAATTTGAGTAACTTATCAAATTATGAAACAACTCATTTTCAGTTTAGCGCTGCTCTTCCCGGCCTATTTTCAAGCCCAAATTACGCTCACAGTAGCAGATTTTGCTGACGCAGGGGACTCAGTTCGATTGAGTCAAGCCAATCCGTTTACCATAGATTTACAAAGCACTGGACCCAACAGCACCTGGGATTTCTCTCAATTAAGCGCTCAAAGTCAAACGCTTGTAGATTACAACCCCATTGGTTTTGGTTCGCTATTAATTTTAGCCACTTTTGGCCCAATTGCCCCAACGCCGTACAAAGCCACCTACTTCAATCTTACCAACGACTTGCCAATAGATCAATTTTCAGCTTTTTTGCCGGTTGAACTCTCCAATCTGAGCCAATATACCCGGCGCACCAGCTCCCAGATCAATAGCATCGGTTATTCAATTGATGTACAGGGGCAAGGCGTACCGTTCAAGTCCGACACCGTTGAAACCAGATACGAATTACCACTCACTTTTAATGATACTTGGACATCTCGGGGCTATACATATGTAGATTTAAACCCAGCTATCGACATCAAATTTATTCAGCACCGCGAGCGCAATTCTGTCGTAGATGGTTGGGGCACGGTAATAACACCGCTTGGCACTTTTCCAGCATTGCGCATCAAACATGAAATTTTAGAAAATGATTCTATTTATCAAACTTTTTTCGGAACAGGTTCTTGGATTGCCCCACCAGCATTCACTACTACCGAATACGAATGGTGGACTACCGGTAAAAACGATTGTTTAGTCCGTGCAACTGCAGGTGGTTTTGGTCAAAACCAAGGTACAACTATTGAGTACCAAGATATCTATTTAGGTCTTGATGCCGGGTTAGATCATCCTGAGATTGCCATTTCTTTTTACCCAAATCCAGCGCAAGAATGGTGTTATTTTGAAAGTTCTCAGCCTTTTGATTACATCGAATTGATGGATATGAGCGGCAAAATAATGTTGACCCATCAAAATGCAGCACTCAAAGGTTTTTTTGATATCTCTACATTACCAAACGGCACCTACACTGTACTGATTCATAGTTCTCAAGGAAACGCATTCAGAAAGCTCGTTAAACTTTAATACCTTTGCCACGGCAAATCAGTCTATCGCTTTTCATTTGAAAAGAGGAAAGTCCGGGCAGCAAAGAGCAACGTACTTCCTAACGGGAAGGGTTGCAACCAGCGACGGTTGCAATACAGCAAGTGCCACAGAAAAAAAACTACCTTGGCTCGCCAAGGAAAAGGTGAAAAGGTGAGGTAAGAGCTCACCGCAACTGCAGCAATGCATTTGGCAGGGTAAACCTTACGTGCTGAAAGACCAAATATACCGAGGCCTGCGCAAGCAGAACGAGTTGCTCGCTCGTCTCGGAGGGTAGGTCGCTCGACACTACATGTGAATGTAGTGCTAGATAAATGATAGACACCAACGCTGCGTGCAGCAATTGGTACAGAACCCGGCTTATGATTTGCCATTTTTTATTTTTGTCACCATGACACAACTCGTTTCAAGCATTGAGCAGGCGCTTTACACTGTCCGCGACCCGCATCGCGTAGTGCAAATGGAGGCCTATATGAAAAACCATTTTTCATTTTTAGGCGTGATGTCTGGCTCAAGAAAAACTATTTTCAAACAATTTAAACCGCAACTTCAACAACTCAGTGCGCAACAAACTTGGGAATTTCTTTACGAATGCTGGGCCAACTCTGCTCGGGAAGTGCAATATATCGGCATCGATCACCTCCTTACTTTTTACAATAAAAATGCGAATTCCTCAGATGGAAAGCACTTTACTTATTTACTCACCAATCAAACATGGTGGGATTCCCTCGACCTATTGGCCACACATGCCGTAGGACACTATGCCAGACAATATCCAGTCGCGTTTGCGACTTTAGCCAAAGAATGGGAAACTTCTTCCAATTTTTGGCTACACCGAACCTTGCTCATCTATCAACTTAAATATAAGCAGCAAACGGATTTAGCGCTACTACAATATTATATCAATGCTTTTAAGTGGAACAAAGAATTCTTTATTCAAAAAGCAATTGGTTGGTCTTTGCGCGAAGTTTCGAAATGGAACCCCGATTGGGTAAAAGAAGTTGTATCGAAAGAGCATCTTCGAGGGTTGGCTAAAAGAGAGGCACTTAAATACGTCCCAAACTATAGTATTTAATCTAATACCGAGAGAATTTGTATTTTCACGACCATGAAAGCAGTGCACGTATTTATTTTATTCGGTTTATTTTTTACGACTACGCTTTTGGCGCAGTTCGGTCCAGATAACGGTCTAAAAACTTCTGAGCCAAAATTCATTTTGCTCCAGCATGCGACCATTATGGTTAAACCAGGTCAGACACTTGAAGATGCCGATCTGCTCATACAAGAAGGAAAAATAATCCAAGTTGGTAAAAACATCAAAAAAGATGGCGCCGTATGCCAAGACTATACAGGCAAAGTATTGGTTCCAGCATTCATCGATGTCTATTCCAGTGTGGGACTTGATCCTATTAGCTTCAAGAATAATGGTTGGCGTCCACAATTAGAAAGCAATAAAGAAGGGGCTTATTACTGGAACGAAGCCATCCATCCAGAGCTCAATGCGGCGAGCACCTATAAATTTGCTGAGTCCCCTTCCTTGCAATTGCAGCAAGCTGGATTCGGTTTCGCGCTAACGCATCATATGGACGGCATTGTACGTGGTGGAGCAGCATTGGTTGCGCTAGGTCAAGGCGATATCCACAAGCAAATTATTCGTGCAAAAGCGGCTCAGGTATATTCTTTTTCAAAGGGGGGCAGTCAGCAAACTTATCCGTCTTCTCAAATGGGATCTATTGCGCTTTTACGCCAAGCACTTTACGATCAAAAGTACTATCAAGCAAACCAAGCTAATTTACCCTTTTCTGTTTCGCTTTCCGAATGGCAAGCGCTTCAAACACTTCCTACGTTTTTTAAAACCGAGGACAAATGGGAAATCCTCCGAGCTCAAAAAATTGCCAATGAATTCAAAAGCAATTTTATTTATGTTGGTTCTGGTAATGAATATGCAATAGCCGATATTATAAGCACAGCTAAGGTCAAATTGGTTTTGCCACTGACATTTCCAGAAGCTTATGATGTCAATGATCCGTATTTAGCCCGAGAAATTCCTCTTTCGGATCTCAAACATTGGGAGCTCGCTCCAAGCAACGCACAACTTTTACAAAAAGCAGGGATTCCAATTGCCTTCACTTCATTCGGTCTTAAAAATGCCGAACAATTTTGGACTGCGCTCCGCAAAACGATTTCACGCGGCTTGCCTGGGCAAGAGGCTTTTGCAGCACTGACCATCAATCCAGCAAGTTGGCTAGGGCTCGACCAACAAATTGGCACACTCGAGGCAGGAAAATGGGCAAGTTTTTCGGTCTTTACTGCAGATCCTTTTCAATTCGAAGCGGAGTTACTTGAGGCCTGGAATTTAGGAGAGGCCACTTATTTAAAAACGCCCTCTCGCAGTCATATTATCGGAACCTATTCGCTTCAATTGCCAGATGCCACCTATGAATTAACCGTTACCGGCACCAATGACAAACCACAAGGAAAAGTACAGTATAAAACACAAACAGATACCCTCAGTACCAAAGCAACCCTCATACTCAAACAAGCAGACCTTTCCATACAATTTGTTTCATTACATACCAATCCAAAACAACTGATCCAACTACATGGCAAGGCCATAAAAAGTGGAATGATACTCGAAGGCGATGGTACAGATGCCAATGGCAAATGGTTTCATTGGAGCGGAATTCAACAGCTAACCTCACCGAAAGCGGCACCCATTGCCATCAAAGCTGACACTACTTTATATGGCCACGTCTGGTTTCCAAACATGGCTTTTGGTGCAACCCAAAGGCTAGCCTCACAGACCATTCTATTTAAAAATGCCACCGTTTGGACCAACGAAAAAGAAGGCATCCTAAAAGGAGCCGATGTTCTGGTTGTCGATGGAAAAATCAAGCAAGTCAGTCGTCAAAATATTAATGTGCCAAACGGATCTCGGGTGGTAGACGCAACAGGTCTGCACCTCACTTCAGGTATCATCGATGAGCACTCCCACATTGCCATTTCGAAAGGTGTCAACGAAGGTGGGCAAGCCATATCCGCTGAGGTAAGCATTGCCGACGTCGTTGATCCCGATGACATCGATATTTATCGCCAATTGGCAGGAGGTGTAACGGCTGCCCAACTTTTACACGGTTCTGCAAATCCGATTGGCGGTCAATCTGCCTTGATCAAACTCAAGTGGGGAGTCACCCCCGACGACATGCTCATTGACAACGCACCCAAATTCATTAAGTGCGCGTTGGGTGAAAACGTCAAACAAGCCAATTGGGGCGATTTCAATACGGTGCGTTTTCCACAAACTAGAATGGGCGTTGAGCAGGTTTTTTACGATGGTTTTTATCGTGCCAAAGCGTATCAAGCCGAGTGGACCGCCTACCGTTCCGGGCTCACAAAAGTGGCCCCAAGAGTGGATTTAGAACTTGAAGTTTTGTCAGAGATCTTGCGTTCTGAGCGCTTCATTACTTGTCATTCTTACATTCAATCCGAGATCAATATGTTAATGCACGTTGCAGATTCGATGGGCTTCAGGGTCAATACGTTTACCCATATATTAGAAGGCTATAAAGTGGCAGACAAAATGCGCAAACACGGCGTCGCTGGCTCTACTTTCTCAGACTGGTGGGCGTACAAATTTGAAGTCAACGATGCTATTCCATACAACGCTGCACTGATGACAGAGCAAGGTGTGTTGGTGTGCATTAATTCAGACGACGCCGAAATGGGTCGTAGACTCAACCAAGAAGCCGCCAAAACCATAAAATATGGAGGTCTTTCAGAAGAAGAAGCTTGGAAACTCGTAACGCTGAATCCAGCTAAAATTTTACATCTTGACGATCAAATGGGCAGCATCAAACAAGGCAAAGCCGCCGATTTAGTGCTTTGGACAGCCAATCCTTTGAGCATTGAGGCGCGGGTCAACATGACGCTCATTGATGGCGTCGTCTACTACGACGAAGCAATTCAGACCCAAAAAATGGAACCAGCCATTGCCCAAGAAAGAGTTCGTATTCTGAGTCTTATGCTTGCTGCAAACGAAAGAGGAGAGCCCGCCAAAACCCCACAAAAGAAAACCAAGAAACACTATCATTGTGATACGCTTGGCGAAGAAGCAACAGCAACTGAAAACGCCCATTGATATGAAAGGATATATTTTATTATTGGCAATTTTTATGAGCACACAATTGAGTGCGCAACGCATTTTATTGCTTCACGGAACGGCGCACATCGGTAACGGACAAGTACTAGAAACTGCGGCAATTGGCGTTGTCAATGACCGCATCGCTTTTGTAAAAAATTCCTTGACCCAAACATTTGCAAAAGAAGATTGGGATACCATCATTAATTGCAACGGCCAGCATTTTTATCCTGGATTGGTATCGGCAAATAACACACTTGGACTCACAGAAATCGATGCGGTTCGGGCCACCCGCGATTTCAATGACGTCGGTGACTGGAATCCGCATGTGCGCACCCAAATTGCTTATAACGTCGAGTCTAAGGTGGTAGAAACCGTTCGAACCAATGGCGTCTTACTTGTACAGGCTACCCCGCGCGGAGGTTGGATTTCTGGTAGTTCAGCGGTTATGAAACTCAGTGGCTGGAACTGGGAAGACGCTACAGTTTTGGCCGATGACGGCATACACCTCAATTGGCCTGCAGACCCTAAGAATTATTTGGCTCAAAAACGCGAAATCGAGCAATTTTTTGAATTGTCCAAAACGTATGCCTTGGACCGCGACGAACAAATCACTGATTTGAGGCTAGAAGCCATGAAAGCCTGTTTTGTTGGGCAAAAAAGAGTGTACATTCATGCCGAGAGCATTCAGCAAATTACAGATGTTATTGATTTTGCTGCAGCATTTCAAGTAAAGTACCCAGTTATTGTTGGTGGGCGAGATGCACACTTGGTAGGAGCCAAGCTCAAAGACGCCAAGATTCCAGTTATGCTTTCACGAATTCACAGCTTACCCACTCGGGAGGATGACCTCACTTTTTTACCCTATCAGTTACCTTTCTTACTCAAAACGCAAGGTATTAAATTTTGCATTCAGAACGACGGCGATATGCAGCCCATGAATACCAGAAATCTACCTTTTCAGGCAGGTACTACAATGGCTTATGGTTTAACTGAAGAAGATGCGTTGCAAAGTATCTCCTTGAGCGTTTGCCAAATTATGGGCATAGATAAAGATTATGGTAGTTTAGAAGCGGGTAAAAAAGCCACATTTTTTGTATCGAAAGGTCCAGCCTTAGATATGCGCACCAATCAATTGACCCATATTTTAGTAGATGGCCAGTTTATTTCTACTTCTAATTTTCAAGAGCAGCTCTATTTGAAGTACAGGAAAAAGTACAATATTCAAAAAGTTTCCAATTAATTTGGTGTAACTTTTGCTGAGGTCAATCGTCTTAGCGCTGTTTTATGACTGTTCAGCAATACAACCAATGTGTCAAAGAGTTTGCCGATCGGCTCTACCGATTTGCACTTAAAAACGTATCTGATTCAGATCTTGCCCAAGATTTTGTTCAAGATGCGTTTGAGCGTCTTTGGATGCGTGTTGATACCGTCGATTACCAGCGTGTGAAGTCCTATCTTTTTAGAACTATTGTCAATTTTCAGATTGACCGCGCGCGTCGTCAAAAATTGCAGCAACAGCACCTCAGTGGTTTGCCAGACCCGGTTCAAACCCAAGGGGTACATCACGACGTTCAAAAATGTATCGACGAAGGTGTAGCAAAGCTTTCAGAAATACAGCGCATGGTCCTTACCCTCAGAGACTACGAGGGCTACAGCTACCAAGAAATTGCAGAACTTACTGATATTTCGGTAGATCAGGTTAAGGTATATATTTTTAGAGCACGTCGATTTTTAAAACAGTATATCGGAAAAATGGAGGTATTGATATGAAACCCAATGAAGCACATATTGCCCATTTAATTTTGGCTTTTCAAGATGGAACCATTACAAGTTCTGAAAAAGCACAACTTGATGCACTCATTTTGGCCTATCCTGAGTATGCCCAAGATTTGGCAGGTATTCAGCTGCCAATAAACACAGATGTCGCATACTCCGGGCCTTCTTTAGCATACCCGCAATTTGAAAAGCTCACAGTTTATGCAACAGAAGATGGTCATCCTTATGAGAAGCTCGCAATTGCTCAATTAGAGGGTTTGCTCACCAACGAAGAAGCTTTATTAGACAAGAGCTTGGCTCAAGACCAACTTTATCACGACATCAAGCAAAAAGTTAAACTTACCAAGCTCACACCCAACGCAAAAATCGTTTATCCTTATCAAGCAGGTTTGTTAAAAGAGGCAAAAGTACGTTCTCTGCCACTCAAAAAATACTTGTATTGGACGAGTGCTGCTGCGGCAGTCTTCATTTCGGTTCTTTCAGTTCAGCAAAACGCACCTGATCCCTATTCCAAGCAACAAAATAACCACGCTCTGGTCGGCAAAAAAGAATCAACTACCATTGTAGTCGAACAAACAAGCCAAGCCAAGACTGTACCAAATTCAATCAATAAGCAGGTTGTTATATCACATCCGCACATTGTTGGTTCGGAGCCCCGCGACTGCATTGTTGCTGTTCAAGATCCGAAAGTAAATGATTTGCAGTATGTATATAGTAAGTCCGAGGTTTGTTATAAAAATAAGGAATATGATCAAGACCTTTCTACAACATCTGAGAATACTGTTCTTCCTGCCCCAAATCAAACTCCGTTACCAACATTCAGAAAAGAACCAATTACTGTCAAAGCATTTCTGATTCAAAAAACCAACGAGCGTTTGTTTGGAACAACAGCACCAACTGCAGATCTTCGCTACGAAACCATGGCGCGCTACGCTAGCCAAACAATTGGCTTACCTGTACGCTATGAAGTTGAATCGGGCGCTGCAGCGGATAAAATTATCTTTCAACTGGGTCCAATTAGTATTGAGCGCAGCCGGACTAAAAAATAATTTGAGCTATTTTGTAACAAAGCGTTTTAACTTCCGTCATAAGGTCAAAATCAAAAAAAAATGAAAATTAAATTACTTACCGCTTTCTTATTTTCAGGTTTAGCACTTTTTGCGCAGCAAAATAAAACCAAGAAAATTGTTAAAATTCAAGGCAATGACACCACTATCATCATGATCAATAGCCGCATTGATCAAATGGATTCATTGTTGACTGAAGAAATGAAAAACATCTATATCAACGATTCGTCAATAAAGCGTGTGGATGTGTTTATTGATACGACCATAGTAGGCGATGCACTCATTGGTAGTCCGTCGGATACCACTCAAATAAAAATTGGCAACATGAAAATTGTCATTTTAGAGTCAAAAGATCTCAAAGCCATGGATGGTGAAACGCCTAAAGGTCAGCGAAAAATCATCATCGATGAAAAAGTCATCATTGAAAACGACGACGAACGCATCGTACTCAACGACGGCAAAGATTCTTACTCATTTGAAAAAGGAGACGAAAATTGGAATAACATGGATAACGACGACTGTTCAGGAGATGGTAATCCCATTTGGGCTGGTATCGGCATCAATGCCAATGGTTTTCTCAAACCAGACAAGCAATTCCCAACTACCAATGAACTAGGATTTTTAACGCTAGACCCTGCTAAAAGTATCGGACTCCAAGTCAATTTTGCTGAAAAACGCTTTCCAATTTTAAAAGATTATTTAGGTGTGGTTACTGGCTTAGGTTTTCAATGGAACCGTTACGCGCTCGAGGGAGCTTACGATCTAACTGTTGTTAATGATACTTTAGTTGGCGTGAATACAGGTTTGAACTATTCTAAAAATGTCCTCACCTCAACCTATCTTCAAGCCCCATTACTCTTGCAGATTTCTACAAATAAAAATCCAAATGCCGCTTGGAATATTTCAGCAGGCGTTGTTGGTGGTATTCGTATAGATGCGCGTCAGGTTCAAAAATGGGAGTCTGATGGCAAAAAGAACAAAGACAAAACCAAAGATGATTTCCAATTCAACCCGTTTCAAGCAAGCCTCATGGCAACTGTCGGTTACGGCGATTGGAGTTTATACGTAACCTATGGCCTATCAGACGTCTTTAACGAAGGAGCAGCTCTGAAGGCGCGTGGTGTGAATGCCGGAATTTTACTCTCGTTTTAAAGACCTCCCCATCACCAAAAGAAACGATGCACCTAACCGTGCATCGTTTCTTTTTTACCATAACTAGCCATGAGTTCTGCCTCATAAGCCAAAAAGTCTTTCCAGGCCTTATCAACATCTATTCCTTGTCCGTATTTGCGAGCAAAGGCCAAAAAGGTCGTGTAATGCCGCGCCTCACTTTCCATGAGTTCTCTGTAGAATTTGCGAAGGTCGGCATCGTCAATTTCCTCTGAAAGGATTTTAAATCGTTCACAACTGCGGGCTTCAATCATTGCGGCAAAAAGCATTTTATTGACAAAAACACCTTCCGGGGTGCTATTCACTTTGCCGCGCTTTAAATAAAGCGCAAGGTCATTGACATAAGGGTCCTTTCTTTCAAATCCGAGTTGCAAGCCACGGTCCTTTAATTTTTGATGAACCAACTCAAAATGTTCCATTTCTTCTTTGCAAATGGCACTCATTGCTTCGACTAAATCGGTGTATTGCGGGTATTGTACAATCATAGATATCGCATTGCTTGCTGCTTTTTGTTCGCAATAGGCGTGGTCTACTAGAATTTCTTCAATATTTTTTTCTACGATACGCACCCAGCGCGGGTCGGTGGCCATTTGGAGTCCGAGCATTGTTTTATTTTTTGACAAAAATACCAAAGTCTGTTCGAATCAAACAAGGATGAAATGCAAGCGCAATGCTTATATTTGCCTTACCGAATCAACAAAATGTCAAAATCAAAGCAAAAAGAGCTCAGTTGGCGTGCCTTTGAACTTATGTGCACCGCTAAAACTATGGCTGAAAAATACGAGGCTAATAAAGAGATCACGTCTAAATACGTGCATGCTACATCTCGTGGCCACGAAGCCATTCAACTTGCTGTAGGGATGCAACTTAAAGCCCAAGATTGGGTTGCTCCGTACTATCGTGACGACAGCCTATTGCTCGGAATCGGCATGAAGCCAGAAGAACTTATGCTGCAAGTCTTTGCCAAAAAAGATGATCCTTTTTCGAGTGGTCGCACTTATTATTCGCATCCATCATTGAATCGCCCAGATTTACCAAAAATTCCGCATCAATCTTCTGCAACGGGTATGCAGGCAATTCCCACTACAGGTGTTGCCATGGGGATTCAATACAAAGAAAAAACAGGGCTTGCTGATTGGGCTGCGCAAGACGCACCAGTTGTAGTTTGTTCTCTTGGTGATGCTTCCTGTACTGAGGGCGAGGTTTCTGAAGCCTTTCAAATGGCAGCTCTCAAGCAGTATCCAATTATTTATTTGGTTCAAGACAACGGATGGGATATTTCAGCTAATGCCAAAGAAACAAGGGCTCAAGATATCTCTGAACACATTAAGGGATTTCACGGCATTGAAGGGCTTACCATTGACGGGACTGATTTCTGGGGCTGTTACCAAGTAGTGGAGCAAGTTATCGACACGGTACGTTCAGAACGCCGTCCTTTTTTGATACATGCCAAGGTTCCTTTACTGGGTCATCACACCTCTGGCGTTCGCAAAGAATGGTACCGCGACGACCTCGAAGAAGCGGCAAAGGCAGACCCTTATCCAAAACTAAGAGCCGCATTAGAGCAGCAGAACGTACGACTAGCCGAATTTATTAATTTGGAAGCGAAAATTCGCAAAGAAGTTGATGCGGCCTATCAAAGCGCGCTCAATGCGCCTGATCCAGACTCAAATAGTATACAAGATCATATTTTTGCGCCAACACCTATTATTGAAGAAGTAGGCGAGCGCGCCCCAGCGGGCAAAAAGAAAACCGTCATGGTTGACTCCGCTCTTTTTGCCATGCGTGAAATCATGGAAGCGCATCCTGAGGCCCTGCTTTATGGCCAAGACGTTGGCGGTAGACTAGGAGGGGTTTTTCGAGAGGCAGCCACTTTAGCCCAAACTTTCGGTGACGATCGCGTTTTCAATACACCAATCCAAGAAGCATATATTATCGGTTCAACTGTTGGGATGTCGGCAGTAGGACTGAAGCCCATTGTAGAGGTTCAGTTTGCCGATTACATTTGGCCAGGACTCAATCAATTATTTACTGAGGTTTCTCGATCTAACTATCTTTCCTATGGAAAGTGGCCTGTAAGTTGTGTTATCCGCGTACCCATCGGCGCCTACGGTTCTGGAGGTCCATATCATTCCTCAAGTGTCGAGTCGGTTTTGGCAAATATCCGTGGGATCAAAGTTGTTTATCCTTCCTCTGGTGCCGACTTAAAAGGACTTTTAAAGGCAGCGTATTACGACCCTAATCCAGTCGTTATTTTAGAGCACAAAGGTTTATATTGGTCCAAAATACCGGGCACCGAAGGCGCCATGAGCATCGAGCCAAGCGCAGATTACATGATTCCAATCGGCAAAGCACGTATCGTTCAAGAAGCCGCTGCCTCAAAAATTCAAACGGGCAACTCCATTGGGATCATTACCTACGGAAGAGGTGTTTATTGGAGTACAGAAGCAGCTACACAATTCCCCGATCAAGTCGAAATCTTAGATTTGCGCAGTATCAATCCGCTCGATATCGACAGTATAGAGGCACTTACGAAGCGCCATGGTAAAATTTTAATAGTTACAGAGGAGACCACCGAAAATAGTTTTTCTTTAGGAATCGCCGGAAGGTTGCAAAAAAGTTGTTTCGGACAGCTAGATGCACCCATCCAAATAGTCGCATCGATAGATGCACCTGCCGTCCCTCTTAACTCCGCACTAGAAGCGGCAATGTTACCAAATGCACAAAAAGTGGCTGAGGCCATTTCAATTTTAATTAATTACTGAACATGGAATTCAAAGAAATAATTGGCGCCGTTGCTCAATTTCACGATGCATTTGGCATACAAAATAACCAATTGCCAACTTCAACATTGAGCGTTGCCGACGTACAACTTCGTTATGACCTCATGAAAGAAGAAAACGAGGAGTACCTCGAGGCCGCTAAGAATGGCGATATCGTTGAAATTACCGACGCCCTTGGCGATCAACTTTATATTTTATGTGGCACCATTCTTCGCCATGGACTTCAGTATAAAATCGAGGAGGTTTTTGAAGAAATTCAGCGCTCAAACATGAGCAAACTAGACGCCGATGGAAAGCCAATTTACCGCGCTGATGGAAAAGTACTCAAATCCGAACTTTACTTTAAGCCTGATATCGCTAAAATACTTTCCAAATGACCGATCTGTCCATTTATTTTCAGCCGAATACTGCGGCTTTCTCTTTTGAAGCAAATCAACTCGGCTCCGTTATTGCGTCTTATGTGGCGACCTTCCCTGAGCTCAAGGGCCCTGGTTGTGCACTGCTTTCTGTTCCCGAATTCCGTGGAGCCAACAACACCAATCATGCAATTTCGGCATTCCGTAGCCTGTTTTACAGCTTGCATCCGGAAGCCAATTGGAAATTACCAATCTATGATTTAGGTTCAATAGAACCGGGCGCGACCATCCAAGACACCTATTTTGCGCTTGCTAATGTCGTCAGTGAGTTGGTAAAAAATCAAATTATCCCGATTGTCGTTGGTGGTAGTCAAGATCTTACTATGGCTTTGTATCAAGGTTATGAAAAATTAGAACAGCTCGTCAATACCTGCGCAATCGATCGCAGTATCGACATAGGCAGTGCCGACGAAGCATTGCATTCAAAAAATTACTTGGGCCACATGCTCGTTCAGCGCCCTTGTTATCTTTTTAATCATGCCGCTATTGGTCTCCAACAACCCTATGCTCCGGCGGCTGAATTTAATCTCTTCGAAAAATTATTCTTTGATACTTGTCGTCTAGGTGAATTCAATCAAGATTTTCGCCTTGCAGAGCCCCATTTGCGCAATGCCGATATAATCAGCATTGATTTGCAAGCAATAAAAGCTGCAGACATAGGCAGTACTACTGGAGCTCCAAACGGATTTACAGCTGCCCAATTTTGTCAAGTCTGTAAGTACGCTGGAATTTCAGACAAAGTAACCTCAATCGGATTTTTCACGGAGGAAACGCTCGGTCAGGTCGGTACCTCACTTTTAGCTGAAGGTATTTGGTACTTTCTTCAAGGTTATTTTGCAAGAGTAGGGGATTTTCCATTCGGAAGTAAAGCGGATTACACCAAATTTACCGTCTTCATGGATGAAGTATCACGAGAACTCATTTTCTATAAAAGCAATAAGTCGGCACGTTGGTGGATGGAAGTTCCATACCCGCCGCAAAGCGGTTCTCGATTTGAGCGCCATCATATGGTGCCATGCAACAAGTCAGACTATGATAATGCCATGAAAAATGAACTCCCAGATTTGTGGTGGAAGACTTATCAAAAACTAGGTTGATCTTTTTATTAAAAAAAGCCTTTTATTTTCCATTAGAATTCTTTACTTTAGCACCTTAAATTGTCGTATTCTATGAAAATAGGACAGTTTTTTATATGCTAAACTACGCTTATGCTATTGAATAACAGACTACTAACTGCTGCTTTTTCTGTTTTGTTGTTTACTTCCTACGCACAACAAGACAAGCTTGTCACGCATTTTATGTTTGACAAAATGAGCATCAACCCAGGTAAAACCGGTATTGACATGTACAATGGCTTTTGTGCCACATCCATCTATCGCAATCAATGGGATAAAGTAAACGGTGCGCCAAACTCTGCTGTGTTAAATTTAGAAGGGAATTTATCGCGTTTTTTCCCAGGTGGTGTTGGTGTTAATTTTTACCACGATGCCATTGGTTTTTCGCGTCAAAATACAGTATTACTTAATTACTCGTATCCTGTTCAAATCGGAAGAACCGGTATTTTAGGTGTTGGTGTTGGTTTGGGCATCATGAACTACGGCATGGATCCAGTTTGGGTTCCGCCAACAACAACCAATGACCCTTCCTTACCAACAGGTTTTGCGGCAACCGCGTTCGATGCGAATTTCGGGCTCTACTTCCAGGCAAAAAATTACTACGCAGGCTTTTCAACTACCCACCTTTCTGAGTCAGATTTAGCTGCAGACCCAACGAATTTGGCTTTGTCTTTTCAAACGGCTCGTCATTACTACCTAATGGGGGGTTATATTTTCAAAGACGCGTTCGGTACCGGTAATAACATCGATGCGCAAATGCTTGTTCGCACAGACCTTATTAAGTTTTCAGTTGATTTCAATGCGCGCTACATGATGGACCTCGGCGGTAATCCTGCCTACGGTGGCCTCACATTCCGCACTTCAGATGCCATTGCACTCATGGCAGGCTATTCACCAATTCCAAACTTCCAAGTTGGCTATTCTTATGATATCAACATAAATAAATTGGCTAGCATTTCAAGAGGCTCTCACGAAATGATGGTTAAATATTGTTATTTCTTGCCGCCGCCTCCAAAAACGAAAGCAAGACACCCTCGTTGGTTATAAGAGGAAAAAATGTAACCATTTATATCGTTCTTACGTTATACCCGAAATTAAACCTGTAGCAAGTTATTTGGGAGTAGGTCAGAACCAAAAACAAACGAATGAAAAAGTATTTAAGTTTTCTCTTTGTTCTTAGCTTCATGTACGCTTGTAGTGACATCGAAGGTAATTTAGTAGGTGTGAGTGGTAGAGACACCTGGTATCCAGACGTCCTCGGACCTGGCAAAGTTCCACTTGGAATGGTTTACGTTCCATCCGGTGCTTATCAGGCCGGTGAAGACGATGAAGACATCATGGGTTGGCACACCGCGCGCAAGCGCACGGTGTCTGTTCCTGCTTTCTACATGGACGCAACCGAAATTTCTAACAACGAATATCGCCAATTTGTACACTGGGTGCGTGATTCCATTGCACGTGAAAAACTTTATCGCCGTAGTTACGACGAAGAAGCTGAGCGTTGGATCAACATCCCTGATAACTTCTTCAAAGAACCATATCGCAGCCTCATGGATATGGGTTCTGACGTTCAAGGTGGTAACACGCCATTCCAGCTCTACATGGATTCAACCAATAATGCAGAGGTGGACAAAACCATCATGACCATGTTGGGCAACTACGACAAATCCAAAGGAAAAGGTAAAAAATTGGTCAATGGTTTTCAATATGACCAAAAAAAGTACGGAATAACAAACGGCCCAGATGAAAAATACGACGTCGTCATGTCTGACGACGACCTTCGTGGCATTTTTCAAATGTACAGTGGTGCCGCCAAGAAAAACGCGCCAGACAAAACAAGTGCAAAAGGCGCTTCTACTAAAACCAAGTACAATCAAGGTGGTCGCGTAGAAAACCGCAAATACTTCACTTTAAATTGGTTAGAGCCAGTTGATTACGAAGATCCAGAAATAGCATTTATGTTATCAGACATGTATTTGTCAGAATCTGAGCGTTTCTACAACCGCAGAGAAATTGACACCCGTCTTCTGTATTTTGATTATTATTGGATTGACTACAAAGAGGCAGCTCGTCGTGGTAAAGTGATTACCAAATCTATCGATGCGCGCAAAACTTATGCATATGATAGTCTGGATAAAGAGGCGCCTAACACGCTCTACCAGCGCTCACGTCGCGAGCCACTTAACAAAGACTACAAATCAAATGATTTGCACCGTTCAGCCCTCATGACCATGGATCAAAATACCAACAAAGTTTGGGTTGACACAACTATTGAAACTGAACAGTGGTCTGAGTTTAGCAAAATCAATGACACCAACTCATTGCGTGGTACTATTCTTCAAAATCCAGGTCAAGATTTGGATTTAGGTTATACCAACAGCAAAGGTGCTCACAATGCCATCCGTGGTCACTCCGATCGTTCGCGCTTTATAGTCAAAGAACGTATTAATATTTATCCGGATACGCTTTGCTGGGTTCGTGATTTCACCTACGCAAATCACTCAGCCATGACACAAAACTACTTCTGGAACACAGCCTATGACAACTACCCAGTTGTAGGTGTTACTTGGTCTCAAGCAAAAGCATTCTCTGTATGGAGAACACAAATTTTCCATTCTTGGTTACAAGCCAACGGTGATTTATTCGTAAACGACTTCCGTTTACCTTCTGAATCAGAGTGGGAGCGCGGCGCAAGAGGTGACCTCGATATGTCACAATATCCATGGGGTGGTCCATATATCCGAAATGCCAGTGGCTGTTTCTTGGCAAACTTCAAGCCAATGCGTGGTCGCTACTTCGAAGATGGTGGTTTTTACACAGTAAAAGTTTACTCATACAATCCGAATGGTTTTGGTTTGTACTGTATGGCAGGTAACGTTGCCGAATGGTGCTCAACTGCCTACGACGAATCTACCTACGAATTTGCTCACGACATGGCCCAAGATTTCGAATACGACGCCAAAGATGGTGATGCACCGGTCAAAAAACGCAAAGTATTGCGTGGAGGATCTTGGAAAGACATCGGCTACTATCTAATGAATGCAACTCGCACTTATGAATACCAAGATACAGCCAAAAGTTATATCGGTTTCCGTAACACCATGACCCATTTAGGTCGCGGTGGTAAAGACATCGAACAAGAAAATGGTGAAGAGATTCAAACAGATATTATCCTAAACTAAACTATAAATCAATTAATTAATTAATTCTTAAAAACAAAAATTATGAGTGGTAATGGTGGATTTTTTGCTTCGCGCAGATATAGGCTTATTGTTAAGTATGTAACAGGTTACGGAGCATCGGTAGTAATCTTAGGTGCCTTATTCAAAATCATGCACTGGCCTGGTGCTGATCAAATGCTTATTGTAGGTCTTATCACAGAATCATTGATCTTTGCATTTATTGCGATGGAACCATTGCATGAAGAGCTTGATTGGACGCGCGTTTTCCCTGAATTAGGCGTTGAAGAAAATAATGACGAAAACCGTTTATTGCCACTTTTGAAAAAAGGTGGATTGGGTGGCGGAGGTGCTGCTGATCATCTTGCTAAAGAACTCGACAAAGCAGGTATCGACCAAGCCTTACTTTCAAAATTGAAAGATGGCATGTCTAATCTTGCAGACAACGCCAAATCTTTGGGAGCAGTTTCTACAGCAGTAGGCGCTACAGATTCTTATGTTAAGAGCTTAGAGAATGCATCTGAAGGATTAAGCAAATTGACTGAGCAGTACGCTGCTTCTGCTAGTGCTATTGCTGGAATTACTGGTGAAGGTCTAGGTAATTTTGGTGTAGAAATGCAGAAATTAGGTCAAAATCTTGGTGCCCTCAATAACGTTTACGAGCTTCAGTTGAAATCTTCTCAAGACTACCTTGAGAGCATGAATCAAATGAGCGTTCTTCAAGACAATATCAAGGCTATTATGGCTGACCTCGCTGCATCTGCTAAGGATACAGCCTCTTACCGTGAAAACATGGCAATGTTGTCTCAAAATCTTACTGATTTGAACAACGTATATGGTAACATGTTGCGTGCAATGAGAGGTTAATCCCTTTCTTTAATTCCGTATTTATTTTATTAATAACACATTAAAAATTAAAGAAAATGGCAGGTGGTAAGGAAACCCCAAGACAGAAGATGATTGGTCTCATGTACTTGGTACTAACCGCGCTTCTTGCGTTGAACGTGTCTAAACAAATCCTCGATGCATTCGTAGCGATTGAAGACAACATCCAACGTGGTAGTGTTACGCAATACGAACGTGGTGAGAACGCAAAAGGTGCACTTATTGAAGAACTTTCTTCAATTACTAAAGACGAAAATGGACGTGCAAAAGCTGAAAAAATCAAGAAATATCTTGGCATGATTGAGAAAATCGACAAAAATGTCGGTGAGTTCATCAAATATGTAGATGATCTCAAACTTGAAATGATTGGTATTGTTGAAGGCCCTGAAAAGATTAAAACAGAAAAGCCGAACGACAAAGAGAGTATTCTTTGGAAAAAATACAACCCAAGCACTCCTTTGTTGCCAGCGCGTTTATATTTACAAGCTATTCAACAAAAAGAAAACTTTGATGTGCCTATGCACGAAATCGTGGGTTCTGAAATCGCAGACATTGACCCAACAAAAAAGGGTAAGAAACTTTGGGAATTGTACAAAGGACTTCGTAAATCAATTGTAGAAATTTCAGGTAATTACCGCGAAGATGATAAGAAGAATTGGAAACTCAAAGTGAAAGAAATCAATTCTTACAAAGATTTCCAAGACCTAGAGAAACAAATCAAGAAAATGTTCAAAGCGCCAGGCAACAAAGTAAATCCTGAGGACATGGAAGCATTACTCTCAATTTACCAAGAATTGACCAAACAAGAGTTTGCAGATCATCATGAAGCAAAGAATATTCATTGGTTGGGTCGAACTTTTGATCACGCGCCATTAGTGGGTGCGCTTGCCTCTTTGAGTTCTATGCAGAACGAAATCTTAGCGGCTCGTGCAAAAGCTGTCAACCTTTTGAAATCGAGGGTAACCACAGGAGAATTCTCTTTCAATAAAATTCAGCAATTAGTAAGTGGCCCTGGTGTGGCTACAGCCGGAGAAGAAATCGAATTACTTGTGACCATGGCGGCTTATGACTCTGACAAGAATCCAGTTGTAACCTCTGGTTCTGGTAATGTTGAAGTTAAAGATGGTGTTGGCCGAATCAAAATGAAAGCAGGAATGTCAGACATGAATGTTAAAGGTACAGTTACTATCGTCAATAAATCAGGTACTCCCTATACTCGTGACTGGGAATGGAAAGTTGCCATTGTCAAAGCGCAAGGTTCAATTTCTTTGCCTGAAATGAGTGTACTCTACAAAGGTTGGAACAACAAAGTGGTTCCTGTAGTTGCAGGTGCTGTAAGTTCTTCTATCTCTGTAGAAGGTGGTACAGCCACAAAAGCCTCATGGACCGACGCAGAGGGTAACAAATATGATGGTTACTACGTCAACGTTACCGGTACTTCAAAATTTGTGAACATTGCGCTGAGTGGCAAAGACAAGGACGGAAAATCCAAGTCATTTGGTAAATTCAAATACAAAGTGAAACCATTCCCGAAAGCACAGCTTCAAGGTACAACCATCTCCAAAACCACAGGTTTCAAGGCAGTTGTTTCTCTTGGTCCTGACTCACCGTTTACAGGTGTAAGCTTTACGGTAATTGGAGGTTCAGTAATTATGGGTAACGATGAAATTCCATTCAACGGTGACCGTGTACCAGCAGCAGCTATTGCTAAAATGAAAGCAGGTAAGCGCGTTGCAATTGACGTTAGCTACAAAAGAACAGGCGGAAGCCTTGAGCTCGCCTCAGGTGTCTTGAAGGTTGTTCCTTAAATAAGGATTTAAACAAAGGATTATGAAAAATGTATTGTTGGTATTATTGAGTGTGGCTACGGTAGTGGTTAACGCACAAGACCGTCCGCAGCGCGGCCCCTACAACACACTTCCCGGCGGAGTAGTTGATGGTGTTGCTATTCAAGATGAAGTACCAGTACGTGCTAAGGTAGAGTATGAATACGTTCGTGCAAGTGATGTCGCTTGGCAAAAACGTGTATTCTCTCGCATCGATGCTCGTGAGAAAATGAACCACGACATTTTTCTTCCTTACGATGCTTTTGATGGTGACCTCGCTTCTGGTTCTTTATATCGTCCATCAAATGCAAGTGAAATCGACGACCCAACTTGGAACAAAGATCAGCGTCGTTGGTCACTTTGGACCATCATGATGCGTCATATTTTTCTTGGTGATTTGACCGTTTATCGCGTGGCAAGTGAATTCTACCCTGATGCCGAAGATGGTTACAGTTTGAAATACCCAATTCAACGTCAAGGACAAAACGATTACTTTGAAGTGAAGAAGTACCGCAACGATGTAAATGCGCTTTTAGCTTCAGGTGGTTTAGGTCCAAAATTGCGTATTTATCGTCCGCTTTCTGAAGACACCATGGATGTCATCAAAACGGCTCAAACGCTTACCGAGTATCTTGATAGTTTGCGCTCAGATCCAGACTACGAAGAGCTTTTTGGTATTGACCAAACTAAACTTCAAGAGTGGTGGAACTTTGCAACAGTTAACTCACCAGTGCGTAAAGAAGCCATCTCTATGTTTGTTCCTTCAAACAACATTGTGGCATTCCACATCAAAGAAGACTGGTATTTTGACAAAGAACGTTCTATCCTTGACAAACGCATCATTTCTATTGCTCCTGTAGCCCGCTACACCTTCAACGAACCTGAAGAAGGTGAATTACCGACTAGAGGTGAACTCTTGATCTACGATCAACTCGGAAAACCTTATTTGTTCAGTTCTTTAACAAATGTTTTCGAAGAACATGAAGGTCGCGTAGAGGAACGCGAAATGTTCTGGTTGTATTTTGATGAGTTGCGCAATGTGATTATCAACTACTATGTATATAACGATAAAAACGATGCCCAATGGATGTCTTTTGATGACCTCTTTTGGAAGCGCAAGTTTGCGTCAACAATCTATCGCGTTTCCGATAAGTTTGACCGCGAACTCGAAGACTATAAATTTGGTGTCGATGCACTCTATGAGTCAGAAAGAATTAAAGAAAGAATCAGAGATTGGGAACACGATCTCTGGCATTTCTAAAATTTAAATAATTCTAAAAGCCTCGCTGTAAAGCGGGGCTTTTTTCGTTTATTTTTGTATCGTGAAATGGATAGGTAACCGGATCAGTTTTAATGATCAGAAAGACAAAACAACGATCGTAATTGATCCTTCCAAAAATGTTTGGATTTCAGCCATCATGGGCGCTTGGCTCGGTATGTGGTATGCCATAGGAGCTACGGTCATATGGGCACTAAACGTAATGAAACTCAAACAACAGGAGCAGTTGATACTCTGGATTTTTTTAGTTTTTTGGTTGTACTATGCTTGGCGTGTAACAATGAGTTTTTTATGGAATCTTCGCGGTCAAGAATACATTAAAATAGACCAAGATGCTTTTTATTTGAAGAAGGCGCTTCGCCATTTTGGTAAAACAACGCCCTACTATTTTGAGAACATAAAGAATTTTAAGTTTGAAATTCCAAAGCAAGGAAGTTTTCAAGATATATGGGAAAATTCACCATGGATCAACGGCGGTGAACGCTTTGAATTCGACTATTTTCATCAAAAAATCCGTTTTGGAAGAAAACTCACCGAAAAAGAAGCTAGGTTATTATTTCAATTGATATCAAAAAAAATTAAAGCATAATGTACGGTAAGATACAGTCCTTTTTAGCAGAGGAATTAAAGCAAATTGAAGCAAACGGTTTGCTAAAAAAAGAACGCGTCATCGTAACGCCTCAAGGAGCTAATGTGCAAGTGAGTACAGGAGAAGATGTCGTGATCATGTGTGCAAACAACTACCTCGGACTCTCTTCTCATCCCGAAGTTGTTCAGGCAGCCAAAGATGCGCTAGATACACACGGTTATGGTATGTCTTCAGTGCGCTTTATTTGTGGCACGCAAGACATTCATAAAACGTTGGAACGTAAAATTGCTGAATTCTACGGTACAGAAGACACGATTCTATATGCAGCCGCATTTGATGCCAACGGAGGAGTATTTGAACCACTTTTTACCGAAGAAGATGCCATTATCTCAGATGAATTGAATCATGCATCTATTATCGATGGCATTCGTCTTTGCAAAGCAGCCCGCTACCGCTACAAGCATTCTAATATGGCCGATTTAGAAACCCAGCTCCAGGCAGCACAGGCACAGCGGCATCGCATAATTGTAACGGATGGTGTATTCTCCATGGATGGTGACCTCGCCAAAATGGATGAGATTTGTGCACTTGCTAAAAAGTATGATGCGTTAGTCATGACCGATGAATGTCATTCTGCTGGTTTCGTCGGTAAAACGGGACGCGGCGTACCAGAATATTTTGGTGTGATGGATCAAGTAGATATCATTACCGGTACGCTAGGCAAAGCTTTAGGTGGTGCCATGGGTGGATATACTACTGGTAAAAAAGAAATTATTGAAATGCTGCGTCAAAGATCAAGACCTTATCTTTTCTCTAATTCTTTGTCTCCAGCTATTGTTGGGGCTTCTATTAAAGTTTTCGATTTGCTGAGTGCAACTACTGAATTACGCGACCGCTTAGAAGCAAACACCACTTATTTCAAAGAACGAATTACAGCCGCTGGATTTGATATCAAGCCAGGGGGTTCGCCAATTGTTCCAATCATGCTTTACGATGCAGCACTTTCTCAAGAATTTGCAAATCGTTTATTGAATGAGGGTGTTTATGCAATCGGCTTCTTTTATCCTGTAGTGGCTAAAGGGCAAGCACGCATTCGCACACAAATCTCTGCTGCACATACGCAAGCTGATTTAGACAAAGCAATTGCTGCATTTATCAAAGTCGGCAAAGAACTAAAGGTTATCTAGTTCTCTTTTTCTTCATAACCAGCGCATAGCATAATTTTTCTTATATCTGTCATATGGCAAATTTGGGAAAAATTGTTGCTGTCTTGCTGTTGTTGCTATTTGTGACAAAAGCCGTGGCGGCCAATGTTTTTCCTTTGGTCAAAAATTTCCAAGAAGAACTTACTTTAGATGAAAATCAAGAAAGTGAAGAATCTGACGACCTACCTTGAATTTGCGTAATTTCGCAACATGGAATTACTCATTATTATTTTCTTAGTGCTCATCAATGGTGTCTTTTCTATGTCTGAAATGGCATTGGTGAGCTCCAAGAAATACAAGCTTGAAAAATCCAGTAAAAGAGGAAACAAGAAAGCAAGAAAAGCACTGGCGCTCTCAGAACATCCTACACGGTTTCTTTCCACGGTTCAAATTGGCATCACGCTTATTGGAATTTTATTGGGGGTATATTCTGGAGAAAATTTAACCAATGATTTTATGGCTATTTTGGAAAAAAGTGCATTTCTCAAGCCATATAGTCAAGAGCTAGCTACAGGAATTATCGTCGTGCTGATTACCTATTTTTCTATTGTACTCGGAGAGCTCGTTCCGAAAAGAATTGGTATGGCTTTCCCTGAGAAAATCATTACATATATGGCTGGGCCTATGCAGCTTCTGGCAATGATTACTGGGCCTTTTGTTTGGTTACTTACAGTTACCAACAACTTATTAGTAAGAATTTTAGGCCTAAATGACTCCTCTGATCAAGCTGTTTCAGAGGAAGAAATTAAATCAATTTTAAAGGAAAGTGCCCAAGGAGGTGAAATCCAAGATATTGAGCAATCTATAGTAGAACGCGTTTTTGAATTAGGCGACCGCAAAGTAAAGTCATTAATGACACACCGCAGTGAAGTCGTTTTTTTTAAGGAAGAAGAGACTTGGCAACAAATTCGTCAAAAAATCAATGAAGAAAAGCATTCGGCATACCCTGTATCAACCACTACAGATCTTGACGATATTACCGGAATCATATTGTTAAAAGATTTATTTGGCGGACATACAGAACAAGATTTCAAGGTGATAGATTACCTGAAAGAACCGATTTATTTCAATGAAAATACCAGCGCCTACCAAGTTCTTGAATCTTTTAAAAATGAGGGAAACCATTACGGTATAGTTGTAGATGAATACGGCTCTGTTCAAGGAATCATCACCATGGACGACATGCTTGATGCTTTAGTTGGCGAAGCCACAGAGCATTACCACGATGAATATCGAATTGTCCAGCGCTCCGCTAACTCGTGGTTGGTTGACGGTCAATATTCCATTTTTGATTTTGAAAAGTATTTTGATGTACTAGTGACCGATGAACAAAATACCTATTCTACTGTGGCAGGCCTTTTTATTTCGCATAAAAATGAAATCCCTGAAGTGGGAGATGTGCTTGTTTTAGATCAATTGCAACTAGAGATTGTCGATAAGGACGGCCCGAGAATAGATAAACTGCTTGTAACTTTACTAGCAGACTAGAAGGAGTGGTCTCGCCAGGAATCGAACCTGGATCAAACGTTTAGGAAACGCTTATTCTATCCGTTGAACTACGAGACCAATTGTTGAAGTTCTTGCCACAGAAGCTTGGCTGCGTGGTCCCAATTGAAGTCCTTGACGCGTTGTTGCCCAGCCTTGATTAATTGGGATTGCAAAGCTACATCATTTTTGATTTTTTGCATCCCAGTTGCGATGTCTTCAACATCAAAAGGGTCTGCATAATGAGCAGCATCAGCAGCAATTTCAGGTAAACAGCTTTGATTTCCGGCTAAAATTGGCGTTTCGCTTGCCATAGCTTCTGCAAGTGGCATGCCGAAACCTTCAAAATAGGGAATATAGATAAATGCTTCAGCAGACGCCATGATCTCTGCCAAAGATTGGGTTTTTAAATGCCCCATGAAGTGTATTCGATGATCGAGTTCAGGCTTGATTTTAAATGCTTGGTTGTTCCACATACTGGCGCCAACAATAACGAGGTCGGTGTCAGTGTTTTTTTGTGCAAACCGTTCAAACGCTTGTAAGAGCCGATGTAAATTTTTGCGCGGGTGTAAAGAACCGACAAATAAGAAATAGGGCTTTGCCAATTTGTGTTTGAGGTGCACATTTTGCTTTTCCTCCTTACTTAACGGACGGTATAAATCACTAACGCCGTTATAAATCACTTTTATTTTTTCTTGCGGAATATGGTAGGTCGATACAATATCTTCTTTAGTAGTTTGTGATACCGTAATGATTTTATGGGCAGTTTTGGAAAAATAAGGGAAGTATCTATTGTAATACCAAGCAACCCATTTTGGTAAATCTTTCGGAAAATGCGCGAAATTTAAGTCGTGAATTGTTGCCAATATGGGTGTGGAAATACCTAATGGAAACATGCCGTCGGGTGTCCAAAAAACATCTAGTTGGTCTTTTTTTAAAGCCTTTTTTAATCGCCATTGAAACCAGATGATGTACAAAAAAGGATGCCGTGTCGGAGGGAAAACACTTTTGCAAATAACATTCGAACCAAATTGAAATTGAGGATCAATGGGTCGGTCAAAATACAAGATAAAGGTGTGTTCTGGCTGCGCTTTTGTGATGCGCGTGACCAATTCTAGCGTGTAGTTGCCAAATCCTTCCATTTTTTGGCCAAGTAATGACCGCGTATTGATCCCGATGCGCATCTTAGAACTCGAGTATATAATTGGTGTTTTTTTCTTGGCCTATTGTTGTTTGTGTACCATGACCACAATAAACGACAGTTTGCTCAGGAAATTTGAACATGACATCAAAAATGCTCTTTTTTAGGGTTTCTAGGTCACCTCCGGGTAAATCCACACGTCCAAAACTACCATTGAACAAGACGTCACCATTGATCAGAAATCCCTGCTCATTATAAAAAACGACATGCCCTTTGGAATGTCCGGGTGTATGGAAAACTTTGAAAGTAAGCGCTCCAAATTGAAGGGTTTGTTGGTCGAATAAAAGCTGACTTGGGATCTCTACTTCCTTGTAATTTTCAAAACCATAGAGGTGTGCGTAGTTTTTGACGGATTCCCAAGTAAAGTGGTCGTCGGGATGCAGATAGGACGGCGCACCAAACTGTTTTTGACAAAAAGAGGCACCTAAAATATGATCGATGTGCGCATGGGTGAAAAGCGTGGCATGTACCTTCAGTTCGTTGATTTGAACATATTCAAATAGGATAGCTTCTTCTTGACGTGCGTAGCAACCAGGGTCGAAAATAACGGCGTCACGACCGTTATGCACAACATATGTATTTTCCTGAAATGCGTTGAAAGTGAAAGCTTGTACCTGAATAGACATATTCAAAGTTACGTCAAAAGTATTTTAGCGCAATAAGTTGACGTGTCCGGTCAGCACTTCTTTATAATTTTTGTAATCGGTATAAGTAATTTTCCAAGTATAGGTACCTTCTTGGCAGGGTCTAAAATTATAGGTGCCATCCCAGTAATCTTTAAGGTCGGTAAATTGATAAATTAGTTCACCCCAGCGGTCGTAAATACTTACCTCAACCTCTAGATAATTGCCGCCAATGACTCTAAAGTACTGATTAAACATATCGCCGTCAGGTGTAAAAGTGTTGGGAACATAAAAGAAAGGGTCAAAAAAGATGTTCACCTGACTTTGTGCTGTACAGCCGTTTTGATCTGTAAAATAGACGCTGTAAATAGCGTTTTGATTTGGATTCACCGTTGTGGATTGACATGTTGGGCAAGAAACTTCGTCTGGTGGAGACCAGAGAAAAGCGCCAGGACCTGATGGGTCGGCAGTAAGTTGAATAGCATCACCTTGTACAGCAAAGATATCTGGTCCGGCATTGACAAATGCGGGTTGGAATAAATTGACTTGTACAAAAGCTGAGTCTTGACAGCCTTGCGCGTCGGTTCCAATTACTAAATAAGTAGTATTGTAAGGCGGCAATACACTGACTTGTGCTCCGTTGGCACTCGAGCCATTTGCACTTGGGCTCCATTCGTAGTAAAGCGCACCACTAGCCCAAAGATTGGCTGGCCGTCCCGGACAAACTATGGTGTCGTTTCCAGCCCAAATTTGCGCGGTGAGGATACTTACCCAAACAGAATCGGTTGCTGTACCACAACTGTTGGTCACGTCCACAAAATAATATTGAGGTTGTATAGGATTGATTTGAACCGTTTGGTTATTTGCCCCAATTAGATTATTACTTGGGTACCAAAAATAAGTGCTGCCTCCGGCTGCAGTTAGCGGCATTGATGAACCATAGCAGAGTGCAACGCTATCGATGAGTTGTGGAACCGGTGGATTATTGAAAACACTAATAGTAATAGAATCTTGAGCCGTACAGCCGTTTGATGAAGTAACTGTTGCTGTATAAGTAATATTATTTTGAGGTGTAGCTATTACACTAGTCCCTGTTGTGGTATTTAAAAAAGACCCTGGAGACCAATTGATATTTCCTGTGGCTGTGGCATCAATGGTCACACTTTCACCGATACAAATGGTGGTGTCGTTGGGTAGGCTAATAGTTGGTGCACTTACATTAACAGTGACTTGTAGGGTGTCCGAGCCACAAGAATCTGAGACAATTACGGAGAAGGTCGTTGTGGTAAATAAAGTAGCCGTTGGTGTGGGGCTGTTTGGATTATCAAGGACATTGGCGGGTGACCAACTGTAGTTATTGCCACCATATGCCTCGAGCTGGTAGGAATCACCAGGGCAGATACTATTATTTGGTTGAATTGCACCAGCTGTAAATGAGCCGATATTTATAGTAACCGTTACAGAGTCTGGTGTGAAACAACCGGTAGAATCGAAAGCAACTAATAAGACGTCGTAGGTTCCGGGTGTGGTATAGGCATGGATGGGTTCATATGCTGAGGAGGTTGTGCCGTCGCCAAAATCCCAGAAAAATGCGTTGGCATTTAGTGAATTATTGTCGAAAAACACACTTTGAGGAATACAAATAAGCGGTGCTGGCTGAGCAGCTATGGCCTCTATGGTACTCAGTTCAAATTTAAAACACGCAAGGTTGCAATTGGAGCTAGGATTACTTGGCGACCAAACACCTGGCGTGCTGGTAAAACCAAAATCATTGCCGCCGCAGCCTCCACATACGGCGTGGTAAATTCTGCCTTGGTTGTCAAAACGAGAGGTACCGCCGTCAACATGGTTAGAACTGCTAGCGACCCCTCCCATAAACGTGGCGTATTTCAGTGAGTTGGCATTTTGATCAAGCACTGCGATATAGAAGTTTGAACCGTTTGTATTGAGCTGAAAAGCGTCGAGGGTGACAGGGAAATTATTTGTTGTAGAAAATGCCGCCTGACCATAGAGTTGATTGAGTTGACCTCCCCAACCTGCTAGGTAGATATCGTAACAATCAGAAATAAGAAAGGCGGTTGGGGATAATTCGACATTTCCTGTTCCAGCACCGATCATGGTGGTCCAGTTGGTGACGGAAAGGTCTTGCGCGTACTTTCGCAAGAACTGACCAGAATTAGCATTGCCATAGCATCCGGGCGTAATGGCCCATGCAGATTCTGATTGTCCGTAAACATAAACAGCGTTGTCGATGTCTGTTCGAATAAAGTACGTTTGGTCGTATTCCGCTTGACCCATGTAGGTGCCAGACTGCATAGCGCCACTTGCTGCATTGATTCGCAGTGCATAGCCATCAGCACTCCCGCCGTTGAAAGTAAGATCGTGTCCTCCTGTAATTGCCAAAGAGCTAGAGGTGGTGCCTCCTGCTACATAGACACTTCCGTTTGACCCAATAGTAATTGAATTACCGGATTCTGTACCACTGCCACCAAAATAACTGCTCCACATGAGTTGTGATAACCCAGGATTCATTTTAAAGACAACTGCATCTTGCGGTCCATTCAAAAGCGTTTGGAAGCCATTTGCCGTTGGGAAGTTAGTGGAAGTAGTTGTGCTCGAGACATATACATTTTGGTTGGCATCTAGCACGATTTCGCCTCTAAATTGGTCGCCGTAATTGTAAAATAAACTTGCTGCATTGAGGCCGTCAGTACTGCTACCTCCTACATAGGTTGAAGACAATAAAGCCGTTCCGTTCGGATTGAAGCGCGCAATATAGATATCAGAACCATTGAATTCCAAAGAGTTTTGAAGTTGGTAAGGACCACCATTGAATGAGTTATCGTAAGACGAACCCGCCATAGGGAAATTGGTCGAGGAGGTAACGCCATAAACATAGAGCTCGCCATTTGGCGCACAGACGATACTGTGCGGTGTCTCGTTACCAGATCCACCGAGGTATGTTGAGTAAAGTAATGCTGTTCCGGTAGCGTTGAATTTGGTGATACCGACGTCCATTGGAAAAGTACCAGTTCCGCTGTTGTAAGTTGCATCGTAGGCGCCAGTAGTACTTGGGTAGCCCGAACCAAAAACAATGCCGCCACCAAAAAGGTTTCCATTGAAATCTGGCGTGGCCGTAAAGCCCCAGTTGTCTACAGGTGAACCCGTAAAGGTGGAGAATGTTAAACTTGGATCAATGTAGAGTTCAAAGTTGGGATTATAAGTTGCATCTACTTCAAAAGAAATGGTATGGTTGTCGATAATAAAATGAATTGGAACCTCTACTTTTTTGTCTGAGCCGATTAAATTCCAAGCTTTTGGTGCACTATAAGTGATTTCACCAAATGAATGTGTGAGGTGCAGTAACCCCTTGGAATCAATAAAAATAGAATCGGCGCCTTCTATATGAAAATCGAATTGGTGAATATCAGCATTTGGATTTAGCTGTAAATGAAAAGCAAATTGTTGCCCATCGATGAGGTATTTGACGCTGCCATTTTCAAAATAGTCTGGGGCATTTATTTCAGATGTACCTCTGATATTACTTTTCCATTTGCTTTGATCAGAACCAAGAAAGTAATTGTGATAATGTTGGCTAGAATCCTGCGCATTGTATGCCGTTTTCTGCGCATGAATAAAATGGTGTTTGATGGCGTGGTAAGTAGTGTGTGTGTCGTGCGTTGAGGCTGAATGCGCATCTTCGGTATGATCGTGTAGGGTCGCGTTCGTTAAAAAGTAGGTAAGACCGGATTCTTCGACATACAAGCGGCCTGTTGATAGCGGCAAATTGAACAAAATACGCTCATCCCATTGCCCTTTGTTGGGATACAACCAAAGTCCTTGAGCCAATGCAGATTGGAAGCAAGCAAGAAGTACGATTATACGTAATAGGTTCATCAGTTGAGTAAATTTAACACTTAATGAAGCATTCTCAAAATTTATTAAACTATCATAAAACGAGAAGGTTGCCAATGAGCAATTAAAAAAATTGTATTTAGTCAAAAATTACTGTTTCTTTGTCAAACTTATTTGCAGACCTATGAAAACAATCTCCTTTTTGCTCCTCTTTTTTGCAACAATCATGTCCAATCTTGTTTTTGCTCAAGATTATTCCCGACTGAAGGTATTTGGCAGCAATGACGAACTTTCAAAATTGGCTAATCTAGGTGTAGCCGTGGATCACGGCATACGAAAAGAAGGTGTGTTTTTTATATCTGATTTTTCGAAAGAAGAGCGTCAAATCATGGATGCCTATCAATTCAACTATGAAGTTCTGATCGAGGACGTACAAGCATATTATATCGAGCAACTTCAACAACCTGCGTCAAAAGAAACGCAAAATCTTAAAAATACGATCTGTTCAGGCACAGGAAGTGGCGGTTCTGGTTTTAGCCCAACCATGCCCACGCACTTCAATTTAGGTACAATGGGAGGTTACCTGAAATACGAAGAAATGCTTGCAGAACTAGATGAAATGGTGGCAACTTATCCTAATTTGATCACTGCAAAGGCGCCAATTTCGACATATGTTACAGCTCAAAATAGACCGCTATATTATGTCCGCATTTCGGATAACCCAACAATCGATGAGAGTGGTGAGCCAAAAGTATTATACACGGCTATTCATCACGCCCGTGAACCAATGAGTTTGATGGAAACCATCTTTTTTATGTGGTACGTGCTCGAAAATTACAATAACAATCCTGAACTCACCTACATTGTGGATCATATGCAATTGTATTTTGTGCCATGCATTAATCCTGACGGATACGTATATAACCAGACAACAAATCCGAACGGTGGCGGTATGTGGCGAAAGAACCGTCGTCTGAATTCGGGTGGGTCATACGGAGTTGACTTGAACCGAAACTACAGCTATGGCTGGGGAACAACAGGCACTTCATTTACGCAGTCTAACGATACTTATTGTGGAACAGCTGCATTCTCTGAACCAGAAACACAAGCCATGCGTTGGTTGGTCCAAAACAATAAATTTGTTACCGCGTTTAACGCACACACTTACGCAGAAGACATTCTTTTCCCGATAGGCACCACCACTGCTGAATTTGCCGATCACCACGATTATTTTCAAGAGTATACCAACAAAATGGTAGCGTTTAATGGTTACGGTGCTATTAAAAGTTCTGCTTTGTATCCCGCATCAGGAGATTCTGATGATTATATGTATAAGGTCGATATTGGTGTGGGCGTCAAAGACACCATGTTTGTGCATACACCAGAAGTTGGCACTGCATTTTGGCAACCCTCAGCACAAATTGTTCCTACCTGTCAAGAAATGGTTTATCCGAACCTTATCTTGGCACATGTTGCAGGTGTTTATGTCCTGACAACCGACCAAGACCCAACAAACATTGCAACCATAACCGGCAATTTTAATCACCAAGCCAGAAGATTAGGACGTGAAAATGGCCCTGTTACGGTTAGCATTGTCCCCCTTCAGAACATTGTTTCGGTAGGCGCACCAGTGGTTCATAATTTGGCGATCCAACAAAATGGCAATGGTGCTATCGCGTATACGCTCAACCCTGCCATCCAATTTGGCGACCAAATCAAGTATATTTTACAAACCGACAACGGATTTTGGATTAAAAAAGACACCATTACCAAAGTATATGGTTCACTCACTTTGCAGGTCACCGAAAACGCGACCGCGTCAACTAATTGGACGGGCAACTGGAACACTACTACATCCACTTTTGTTTCTTCTCCGCGTTCGTTTACCGATACACCAACCGGAAACTACGTCAATAATGCAAACACAACCTATACCTACGTTCCAACAATTGACTTGAGCAATGCCACAGCAGCCAAACTAACTTTTTGGGCCAAATGGGATATCGAAGCAGATTATGACTATGTCCAATTGCAAGTTTCTACAGACAACGGTGCAACTTGGGTGGGTCAATGTGGTTTGTATACCGTTCCTGGCACTACAGGCAATGGTAGTGTTCAACCCAATAACCAACCAGTTTGGGAAGGTGTACAAAGTACTTGGGTACAAGAAGAAATTCAACTCAGTGATTATCTTGGACAAGTCATCAAGGTGCGTTTCCAATTGAAATCCGATGCGGCTACCCGAAAAGACGGCTTCTATTTTGATGACTTTTCAATTTATTACAACGAGGCTGGTCCAACTGTAGCTCCTGTGGCACAGTTCCAGACGCCAACAAACCTTTGTAGTGGAAATATCGTTTCGTTTACAGATTTATCACAGAATCTTCCGACCTCTTGGGCTTGGGATTTCGGCGACGGTTTTACCTCTATAGAACAAAATCCTACACATGTTTTTGTGCCAGGAACATACACCGTGACCCTCACCGTTACAAATGCCGCTGGCTCAAGTACCTCCACACAACAAGTTGTTGTTAATACAACTCCGGTGGTTGGCCTTTCCATTGAAGATACTGACATGGTATTATGCGTGGAGGACGGTGCTATTCCATTAACGGTCACGCCGCAAGGCGCTTCGGTTAGTGGATTAGGTGTCTCTGGTCTGTCTTTTGACCCAACTGGCCTCAGCTTAGGAAATCTCACCCTCACTGCGAGCTATACAGATGCAGTCAACGGTTGCACTGGAAATGCAGAAATAACCGTTATTTTGGAAAGCTGTGCATTTTTAAATGAAACGGATAAACAAGCTTTAATTGTTTATCCAAATCCGACAACGGGTCAACTCTTCGTAAGCAATCTGAGTATCGGAAGTCAATTAGTGATTTATGATGCACAAGGTAAGATAGTTGCACAATTTATTGCCAATGACGCAACGCTAAACATAGATTTATCAATTTGTGAGGGCGTCTATTACCTCGACACTACATTTGTCGACACGAAACAACGTGCAAAAATCGTTGTATTGGGTCAATAGAGCTGAATAAACGAAGCAATTTTATCGATGTAGTTTTGGTAGCCGGCAATGAACGGTGTGTTTTCATGCTCACCACCGGTGACTAGAAAAGCATCCTTATATCCTGATGTTTTGTTGTCATAAACTGGCTGACCATGACTCTTGACAGTCAAAAAACTGTCATCTTGACCGTGAATCCAAAGTAAAGGGATGCTAATTTTCTTGATTTCTGTTGCGTTGTCTATTTGCAAATCAACCAAGAACGAGCCGGGCATCGAAAGCAGCGCCGCATCTTGGATCATGACCTCTGCCGATGCAAATGGTGCTTCTAATATGAGTTTACTTGGAGAAAGCGGATAGTCTTGCGGATGTGCTGCCACTTCGCAAGCAGCGGCTGATCCCAATGAAAATCCAAAAATGACAAAGCGATCGTCTTGAAGGCCTTGCGCTTTGAGCCACTCCATTGCTCTTCTGGTGCTGCGGTACATATTTTCCTCGCTTGCTTTGCCCTCAGAAAGACCAAAGCTTGGGTAATCGAACATGAGTACGCCATAGCGCCCTAGGCCTCCTGCATTGGCATACAGTTTCTGGCGCGGCCAATAAAAGTCGAGGTGGTCTTTGTTGCCATGGCAATATAAAATCACGGTATCGGTGCTGATTTGGTTGAGGTCTCCGATATAAATGGCGCTCATTTTGGCCGTTCCTTCTTCGAGTTCAACATTCCATTCTAACTGATGAATCATTGAAGGAGGTACGCCAAATGCGCCATTGAGTTCCAAACTCACCTCACCTTGATAGGCATCGAGTTGGTAATTTTCAATCTGACTGGGATTAAATAAAAAGCCGTCTAGTCTTTTGCGGCAAGCAACAGAAATCAAGAGCAAAATGCCGATAAGTAAAATATTTTTCATGATTATAAATGATAAGTAATACCAAAATAAAGTCCTGTGGCACCTCGGTTTTGAAGCAAACTTGGGTAGGGAACCACAATATTTTCATTTGATGAAAGCGGCGCCAAAATTTTCACTTCTGCTTGATAACTCCATTTTGGCCTGATCCATTGATGCCCAATTTGTAGGTTAGGAATCCAGAGTTGTTCGTTGGGTCTTCCTTGCGACTCTACCCGATAAAAATCGAACCAATTTGAGATGCCGATATAGGCAAAGTTATAATTTCGGTGATATACCGTACACATTTTGTCGAGTTGTTCGGGTTTCCATTGGCGGCCATACTTGAAGTAATAATTGGCATCGAGTTGGGGCCAAATACGGTTAGCTCCTGTATAAAAATCGATCAAAACATTGGTGTTGAGTTGGCCTGAAACTCCCATTCGGTCGGTACTCCAGAGTTTTTGAGAAGCACCAAGTTCAAACTGCCCAACCCCGAATGCCAAAGAGGTCAGGTGGAGGTTCCCAAAAACGGTAGTTTGGTTGCTCAGGCCACGGCCATAGCCAATAGAGCTAAATGGAATAGGGATGACACCAATGCCCGGAACTTTTGCCAAAGGGCCACCAAAATGCCCGCTTAAAACTTGCTCGCCCTTTTGAAGTGGTTCTACAAATCGAGCTGGCGCGCAGGACCATAAAAAAGCGATGCTGCTCAGAAGAATAAGTAATGTACGCATTGTCAAATATAAAAAGATTAACCATCCAAATTCCTTACCTTTGTCATATGTCTGGTTCGAGCTATGGTCAAATTTTCAAACTCACCACTTTTGGCGAGTCTCATGGCATTGCCATTGGTGGCATTATTGAAGGATTCCCTTCGAATTTCCCGATAGATTTATCAAAGATACAACAGGCGCTCAACGAACGCCGACCAGGTCAAAATGACCTCGTTACGCCGCGGCAAGAAAGCGACGAAGTCGAGTTTTTATCCGGCATTTTTGAAGGAAGGAGCACCGGTAGCCCAATAGCTTTTTTAATTCGTAACCAAGACCAACAATCTAAAGATTATCAAGCCCTCAAAGAAGTATTTAGACCTTCACATGCCGATTTTACCTATCAGCAAAAGTATGGCAACAGAGACCACCGCGGCGGTGGTCGCAGTAGTGCGCGTGAAACCGCCTGCAGGGTAGTTGCCGGAGCTATCGCAGCTCAACTCCTTGAACAATTAGGGGTGGCGTGTAGCTGTTATGTGGATCAAATTGGACCTTTTCAAATGAAAAATACTAACTGGTTCGACAAACAACAAATAGAAGCGTCTTTGGTCCGTTGCCCGCAAAGCAAGTTGTCCGATGAAATCCAAAATTATTTGTCCGAATTACAAAAAGATGGCGATACCACTGGTGGCGCTATTCGCTGTATTTTAAAAGGCGTACCCGCCGGATGGGGAGAGCCCGTCTTTGATAAACTCCATGCGGAATTCGCAAAAGCTATGCTTTCTATCAACGCGGTTAAAGGTTTTGAAATCGGTAGCGGATTCAACGCCATTGCCATGAAAGGTTCGGAGCACAATGACCAGTTCAATGCAGACGGTTCTACCCAAACCAATTACTCAGGTGGCATTCAAGGCGGCATATCTAACGGCATGCCAATTGATTTTCGAGTCGCTTTTAAACCAGTAGCGAGTATCAAAAAAGAGCAGGATGTGCTCCAAAAAGAAGGAGGCCTTACACCGCTTTCTATTGGTGGCCGACACGACGCTTGTGTGGTTCCACGCGCTGTTCCAATTGTTTGGGCCATGGCGCACATCGTGCTGCTCGATTTTTATTTACGTCAACAACACAATACTTTATTTTCATGATCCAACGTATTCAGACCGTTTATTTTATTTTGGTGATGCTACTGCTTTCTGCATTGTTATCAGGTGTAGAAATTTTTGGTTTCCCCACTGCAGAAAATTATTTTTCTTATTCGGTTTATGGCGTCCAACGCTTTAAAGATGTCTCCCTATTGAGTAAAGCGGAAAATATACAAGGTTCGGTGCTGTTTTATTTTGTCATCGCTTTCGTCCTCTTTAACTACTACGTCATGATGAATTATAAAAACCTCAAAAAGCAGTATCGCTTGGCGCGTTTGGCCTTGTTGATCTACTTAGTAGGTCTTTTATTTGTCTTGTTAGTTGGCAGTCTGGGTCTACTAGTGCCTGGTGCTCTTTCGATTGAACTTGGCTGGGGTTATTATCTCAGTATTGTTGGGTTGCCGTTTAGTTACTTTGCTTTTAAAGGCGTCAAAAAAGACAAAGAAATTCTTGAATCTTTAGACCGCCTACGTTAACATGAATTTTCTTTCAGTCGAACAACTCACCAAATCATATGGTGAGCGTATTTTATTTTCTGATCTCACCTTTGGTATAGAGCAAGGGCAAAAAGCTGCAATTGTAGCCAAAAACGGAGCGGGCAAATCCACACTTTTGCGCTGTTTGTTGGGTTTTGAACCTGCAGATAACGGTTCGGTTACTTTTCGCAAAGAACTCCGAATTGCCTTCATGGAGCAAACCGAAGACCTTAACCCCGAACTTAGTGTGCTTGATGCGGTCCTCGACCACGACCTCCCAGAAATTCAGCTCATCAAGGCTTACGCCGATGCATTGGCTGCAAACGACGAAGCCAAACTTGGCGAACTATACCAAGCACTCACCGAACACCAAGCTTGGGATCTCGAAGTGAAAGTCCAACAAATTATGTCTGTCCTCAAACTCAGTGGCATTACACAAAAAGTTGGCCAACTATCAGGCGGGCAAAAAAAACGTGTGGCTTTAGCCAAAGTTTTACTCTCCGAAGCCGAGTTCCTAATTTTGGATGAGCCCACGAATCACCTGGATTTAGACATGATTGAATGGCTCGAGCAATATTTATCGGCCTCTCAATTAACGCTACTGATGGTGACCCACGATCGCTATTTCTTGGAAGTAGTTTGCGATACCATTTTTGAGTTAGCTGATCAAACCATTTATCGCTACAAAGGAAACTTCTCTTATTATCTCGAGAAAAAAGCGGAACGCGAAGAACAGCTGCAGTCTACTATTGAAAAGGCCAAAAACACCTTCCGAAAAGAGCTGGACTGGATTCGCAGACAACCCAAAGCACGCGGCACCAAACAAAAAGCACGCGTCGACGCTTTCTCGGATCTTAAAAAGGTAGCAAGCCAACGACTAGAAGAAGATGAGCTCGAATTACCGATTAAAATGGAACGTCTCGGCACCAAGATTGTCGAGTTTCATAAGGTTGCAAAAGCTTTTGGTTCAAGTGCAATGCTCGACGACTTCAGTTATCATTTTCAAAGACAAGAGCGACTCGGAATTGTTGGCAACAACGGAACCGGCAAAACAACTTTTCTAAAAATGCTTACAGGTGAAATAGAACCTGATAAAGGAAAAATTGTCATTGGTGAAACCGTCGTCTTTGGTTATTACTCCCAAGAATTAATGGAAGTGGATCCCGACATGAAGGTGATTGATGTTGTCCGAGAAGTTGCTGAGTTTATCCCACTCGAAAAAGGACGACAGCTTTCTGCGGCGCAGCTATTGGAGCGCTTTTTATTTCCGCGCGACATGCATTATCATTTTGTGCACAAGCTAAGTGGAGGCGAACGTCGTCGACTCAAACTTTTGCGCGTCCTGATGCTCAATCCGAATTTCCTCATTTTAGATGAGCCAACCAATGACCTCGATATTTTTGCAATGGCCGTATTGGAGGAATACTTGCGGTTATTCCAAGGTAGTTTAATCGTGGTGTCTCACGACCGCTATTTTATGGATAAAATGGTGGATCATCTATTTGTATTTCAAGGAGAAGGAAAAATCAAAGACATCACTGGAAATTACCATTCCTATAGAATGGCACTACAACAAAACCATCGCGAGCAAAAGCAAATACCAAAGGCGGATATGCCGCCTGTTCTGAAGTCAGAACAACCTGAAAAAAGGCGTAAAATGAGTTTCAAAGAGAAGCAAGAGTTTGAGCAAATTGAAAAAGAACTTCCGTTATTAGAACAAGAAAAGGAGCTTTTGAGTGCTGAGCTTTCAAGTGGTGCACTCAGCAATGACTTGTTACTTGAAAAAGGTACACGCCTTGGTCAGGTTGTTGCGCAAATTGATGAATTTACCATGCGTTGGCTTGAGCTTTCAGAATTAACTTAGGATATTCGTTTCTTTTCCAAATTGTTTGTAAGAAAGGCCAATAGCGAGTGCAGCAAGCAAACACATGACGCCAAAAACACTGCCAAAATATAGCCAGGAAAGTGTGCCAGCTACCAGTTCTTTGGTAGCCAAAACGACATTCACCACGGGAATGAAAGTGGTATTCAAATTGAGTTCTATACCTGGAAAGAAACCAATCATAGCGGGTAAGACCATAACGATATTCAATGGCGTGATGATGCTCTGCGCCTCCTTAAAACTTTTGGCATAAATAGCAATTGGAATCATGACACCCGAAAAGAAAATCACGAGCGGCAATAATAGCGCAAACATAGATAATATAAATACTGGCGTTAGTACACTATGAATGACGTCAAGCAGTTCTTTATTAGCAGCTAAATCGAGAAATTCAATCGAGATAAATAAGCCGATGAGTGCGCAAGTTGCTGCAAGCATTCCAGAACATACCACCACCAACATTTTACCAATTAAAATTTTCCAGCGGCTTACTGGTACGGTAAGAAGGGTTTCTAGGGTGCCACGTTCTTTTTCTCCTGTAAAAAGATCAATTGCCGGATACATACAGCCAATAAAACCAAAAGCAATGAAAATATACGGCAGAAAGCCACCGGCTAATTGACCCACCATTTTTTTGTCGCTTGCGCAATTGATGGTGTTGATGCTTAAGGGTTTAACTTGCTCTGGACGCAAGCCAAGCGTTTGAAGACGTTCCGCTTCAGCAAAAGCCTGCAAGCTTGCCCCGTATTGTTGTGCTCGTTCCGCACGGCCCACTTCAGAGGCGTCCAGAAGCCAAGTGAGTGGCACTGTTTGTTGTGTTTTTCTAAGATCGGCTTCGTTAAACGGCACAAGTAAACCCAATTGAATTTGATCAGACTCAATGCCTTTTTTTAAGTCAGCGCTATCCTTAAATACAAGTATTTTCTTTGGACCAAGTTCCTTGGGTATTTGTTCAAGCTGTTTTGAAAATCTTCTTGATTGATCCCCGACGATCCCAATTTTCATGGTTTTCTCGCTGGCACTTTCTTCAAAAGATTTGGATACTTCAACAAAAACGTTTAAAGTGATCGGAAAAACCAATACTGGAATCACCAACATTGTCATTAATGTGCGCTTGTCCCGTAGGGTATCGAGGAGTTCTTTTCGGAAAATGCGGAAAATCATAAGGCTGAATTTGGTGCTTGAACTATACGGATGAATTCTTCGGTGAGATTGGACGTTTGCATTTGCGTCCTAAAATCGGACATGGTTCCGTTGAATTTAAGTTGGCCTTGGTGAATAATGGCGAGGTCGTCGCAGAGGAGGTCAACCTCACTCATGATATGACTTGAGAATATAACTGTTTTACCTTGTTCTTTGCAAGAGCGGATCAGTTTGATGATGTTTTCTGCGGTTATAACATCGAGGCCACTGGTGGGTTCGTCAAAGATGACCACACTCGGGTCGTGAATCATGGTGCGGCAAATAGATACTTTTTGTTTCATACCTGTACTGAGCTTGCCTATGCGCTTGTGCAAGAAGTCTTGCATGTTCAGGAGGGTAAAAAGTTCTTCTTTACGCTTTTCACGCATGTGCTTGTCTACGCCATATAAATCGGCATAGTAATCAATGACCTCAATTGGTGTCAGACGGGCATACAAACCTGTAGAACCTGTCAAAAAACCAATATGCTTGCGCGCTTCTTGGGGCTCTTTTAGAGCGTCTATGCCATTGATTTGAATTTGACCGCTTGTTGGTGCAATGAGTGTTGCGATCATGCGCAGGCTCGTGGTTTTACCCGCGCCGTTTGGTCCAAGTAAGGAAAAAATGCGTCCAGGTTGACAAGTAAAACTGAGGTCTTGGACAGCGGTGGCAATTTTTTGATCGGTGTTGAGTTCTTTGCGCTGCTGTTTGGTGAGTGCAAAAGTTTTGTGAAGGTTTTCTATTTTTATCATTGGCTAAAATTTCAAAGCGCGTTCATTTGGGGCAATGGCTTTGTTTTTGTTGGCGAGTTGACCACACGCTGCATCGATGTCTTTGCCGCGGCTTCTGCGAACATTTACGATGAGATTCAGGGACTCTAGGTATTGTGCAAAGGCTTCAACCTTACGGGCATCAGCTTGCTGATAAATACCGTCGTCAATGGGGTTGTATTCAATGATATTGATTTTGCAAGGAACGCATTTGGCAAATTGAGCCAATTCTCTGGCGTCGGCTAAATCGTCATTAAAATCTTTGAAAATAATGTATTCAAAAGTAACTCTTGAGCCTGTTTTTTCATGGAAATATTGGAGTGCCTCAGAGAGCGATTGTAGGTTATTGCTTTCGTTGATTTCCATGATCTGATTGCGCTTTTGGTCGTTGGCGGCATGCAAGGAGAGCGCTAAATTAAACTTCACGTTGTCGTCGCCGAGTTTGGTCATCATTTTGGCAATTCCAGCGGTGGAAACCGTAATGCGCCGTGGGGAAATGCCTAGGCCGTCGGGACTGCACAGGCGGTCAATGGAATGCAAAACATTTTTGTAATTGAGCAAGGGCTCTCCCATACCCATGTAGACGATATTACTGAGGTTCTGCTGGTAGTGCGCTTGGGCTTGGTTGTTGAGGTGAACGACTTGGTCGACAATTTCGCCAGCACTGAGGTTGCGCATGAGCTTGAGGCGGCCAGTAGCGCAAAATTTACAAGCTAAACTGCAACCGACTTGAGAGGATATGCAAGCGGTCATGCGCGAACTAGTCGGTATCAGGACGCCCTCGATAACTTTGGCGTCGTCAACGGTAAAAGCGCTTTTGATGGTGCGGTCTTTACTGATTTGTTGGTCTTGTAAGGAAATGAAATCAATAAAATAATGTGCGGATAGCCAGGCGCGAAAAGCGAGGCTAAGGTTACTCATTTGATCAAAGGAGTGTGCATTTTTTTGCCACAGCCACTCCCAAACTTGCTTTGCCCGAAACGGTTTTTCACCAAATTCAGTAAAGCTCGTTTTGAGCTCCTCCAAAGAGAGGTTGCGAATATTGGTTAAGGTGTTGTTCATGCTGCCTAGCGATTGAGCATCACGGGCATCACGAGCATGAGGATGTCCTCGTGGGCGTTGTCTTGGGTTGCTGGAGTTAGCAAGCCTGCGCGGCTTGGTTCAGACATAGATAACTTGATTTCGTCGGCATCTAGGTTGCTGAGCATCTCGAGTAAGAAACGAGAGTTGAAACCGATTTCGAGGTCGTCACCGTCGTAGTTGCAAGTGAGTCTTTCAGTGGCTTCATTGGCGAAGTCGATGTCTTCGGCAAAAAGTGAGAGCTCGGAGCCCGCCAACTTGAGGCGAATTTGATGCGTTGTTTTGTTTGAAAAAATAGAGACGCGTTTGATTGAAGACAAAAACTGGCTTCGGTCTATGGTCAGGACGTTCGGATTTTCTTTTGGAATTACAGCTTCGTAGTTAGGGTATTTGCCATCTATGAGTCGGCAAACCAATACGAGGTCAGAGAAAGTGAATACAGCGTTTGATTCGTTGTACTCCATAAGGATTTCTTCATCGCCACGTAAATTGGACTTGAGTAAGTTGAGTGGTTTTTTTGGAAGTATAAAAGCCGAACCACCACTGGCATCTGCATCTGTTCTTTTGTAGCGAACCAATTTGTGCGCGTCGGTGGCTACAAAGGTAATTTCTGAGCCAGCGAATTGGCAGTACACACCGCTCATGACAGGGCGGAGGTCGTCGTTGCCGGTAGCGAATAAAGTTTTGTTAATGGCTTTAGCTAAAGTAGCACCTGATAATTTGATGGCGCTTTTGTTGGCGAGTTCAGGAACTTTGGGAAATTCTTCGCCGTTGAAACCAACCATTCTTGATTTGCCATTGTCATAAGCGATTTCGATCTGAAAATTGGTCGTATTTACTTTAAATGTGCAAGGTTGGTCTGGTAAGTTTTTGAGCACATCTAGCAATAATTTGGCTGGAATGGCAATTTTGCCATTTTGTTCAGATTGCACCTCTAATTTGGTCATCATGGTGGTTTCTAAATCAGAGATAGACACCGTAAGCATTCCATCGGTGATTTCGAAAAGAAAGTTATCGAGAATAGGAAGTGTATTGCTGGTGTTGAGCACACCTGATATGCTTTGAAGGTGGCGAAGTAGGGTGGTGCTAGATGCAATGAAATTCATGACAATAAATTTGATTTACAAAGTTAACATTTAGCTGCAATACAAGTTGCAATTGAAGTCAGAGATATGAACAATTTCAAAAGAGTTTCAACACCTTTTACTGAGTAGAGAAATGACTGCGCAAATACACTTTCAACGCTTCCCGATGTAGGACTTGCTCGGCAAGGGCTTCTTTGTAATCGAATTTATCTTGCAACTATAGTTTTGTTTAGCTTTGTACGAAGTTACGATGAAAAGAGCATTTGACATACTTATTTCACTTTTTGTAATTGCCTGCTTTTTGCCGTTTGGCATCTTGCTCGTCCTACTCATTGTAGCAGAATCCAAAGGTGGTGCTTTTTATTTTCAAGAGCGTGTTGGACTCAATGGCCGGTTGTTTAAGCTTATCAAGTTCAGGTCAATGCGTGTCAATGCCGACAAAGGCAGTCAAATCACCATCGGCGACCGAGATCCGCGCATCACCCGCACAGGTTTCTTTATTCGCAGATTCAAACTCGATGAATTCCCTCAGTTTGTCAACGTCTTGAAAGGAGACATGAGCATTGTCGGTCCGCGCCCAGAGGTTCCGTATTATGTGGCCATGTACACAAAAGCGCAACGCCAAATACTCAAAGTAAAACCGGGCATAACCGATTATGCCAGTATTGCCTACTTTCATGAAAATGAACTTTTAGCCAAAGCCGCAGACCCACAAAAAACCTACATCGAGGAGGTTATGCCTGCCAAATTGGCCTTAAATCAGCGCTATATTTCAAATCCGAGCCGTTTTAAGGACCTCGAGATCATGTGGCTTACGGCCAAAAAAATACTTGGATTTTAATTTTTTTCAAAAGCAGTCCAGATGCCAATTTGCGGCAAGGGTGCTACTACAGAAATCGTTTCTTTCGTTGTAGGATGCTCAAAGCGAAGTGTTCTGGCGTGCAAACAAATAGAGCCGTCTGGGTTGGAACGTTTGTCGCCATATTTGAGGTCCCCTTTGATCACAGCGCCCATATGCGCCAATTGGCACCTGATCTGATGGTGTCTGCCCGTTTCCAATTGAATTTCAAGTAGAAAATAGCGCTCAGAACTGCCAACGAGCGCATAGTGCAGAATGGCTTTTTTTGCACCGGGTGAATTTTCAGCGACCACATAACTTTTATTTTGCGCTTCATTTTTTTTGAGAAAGTCAACGAGTGTACCCTTGGGTTTGCTCGGTTTTTGCCCAACAATTGCCCAATAAACTTTATTGGTTTCTTTGTTGCGGAATTGGGCGTTGAGTCGTTCTAATGCTTTACTGGTCCTGGCAAAAACAAGCGCGCCGCTCGTTGGCCTGTCTAGGCGGTGCACCACGCCCAAAAATACATTACCTGGTTTTTGGTACTTTTCTTTCAAGTAGGTCTTGATGAGGTCAGGCAAGGTGGCGTCGCCAGTTTTGTCACCTTGGGTGAGTTCCGAGGGTAATTTATTGACCACAATGATGTGGTTGTCTTCGTATAGGATGCGCTCCGAAATCATGAATTGAGCAAAGCTTCTTTTTGCAATTTTTCAATTTGGCGGTTACGTAAATAAGCAAGCAAAGTAAGTACCGCAAAAATGATGATCAGGTAAATGAGCCAAGTAGGGAACTGACCAAGGCCCTCACCTTGCGCATAGGAATGCAAGCCCACCAACATAAAATTCACACCAAAGAAAGTAAAGAGGATGGCAGCATACCCCCAAAAGGAGAGAGCGTTGAACAGGAAGCGACCTTGGAGCCCTGGAATGAGTCTGAAGTGTAAAATGACAGCATAGACAAGCACTGATACCAAAGCCCAGGTTTCTTTGGGGTCCCAGCCCCAATAGCGGCCCCATGATTCGTTGGCCCAAACGCCACCCAGAAAAGTTCCGATAGTCAGCATATAGAGCCCAATAGTCATGGTCATTTCTGAGATATAGGTAATTTCTTGAATGTTTAGTCGGATGAGTGCTGCCGACTTTTGCGATTGCAATAAATACAGCTTGAGATTGATCAGTCCAAGTATGAAAGCCAGTCCCAAAAAGCCGTAACTGCCAGTAATTATAGCTACGTGGATCATGAGCCAATAGGACTTCAAGACGGGAACCAACGGCGTAATTTCTGGGTCCATGAGGTTCATTTCTGATACCCAAAGCATAAGGGCAGCTAGTACGGTTGCACCTGCCAAAACAACTTGGTTTTTCTTGGCAAAAACAAATCCGGCAATCATGGTGACCCAACCAATGAAAACAATGGCCTCATAGCCGTTGCTCCAAGGTGCGTGACCAGAAATAAGCCAGCGCATGCCTAAACCAATGCCATGGAAAATAAATGTAAAGATAGTCAAGCCAATCAGGATGCGTTTTGGCCATTTGAGTTTGGCTTGGTTGCGCTCGGTTCTAAAAAAGATACCGATAAAAAATACGATGAGTAGCAGCATTCCACTCAATAAATAGAGCTGATACGACCGTTTAAAAACCTGCATTTTGTTGTAGCGAATTTCCATTTGAACAATGCTCTCTGAAGGTGCTAAAGCTTTCCCTGCTTGGCGTTGAAATGCTTTGAATTCGGTCATCAAATCATTGGCCTGTCCAAACGATTGTATTTCTCCACCCTCGTGGACTGCCGACAAATAATTCACGAATAGCTTGGAGGAGAGGGTGTCTTTTTGTTGATTCAGTTCTATACTGAGCGGCACATACCAGGTATGGTTTGGATCATTTTTAGCGGGAATTACGCGCATGAATTGCCACATAAAAATGTTGTTGGCAACCTCGTATTTTTCGTTGAGCTTGATCAGTTTTTTATCAAATTCGTTGCGTTGCGACTCTAATTTTTGGTGCGCCGTTTTGTATTGAGCCAACCATTTAAATTCCGAATTTTTCGAGGTAAGCGACATCATGCTCTCAAATTCTTTCAATTTGAGAGGCTCACGTAAATTGCGTGGAATCTGAATAAAGGGTTTATTCACCCAATAGGATGGATACATATGCAAACCCAGGATAAACTGAACTGCGTTCAAATCTTTGTATTTGTAGTCGTGGGTGAGTTTGCGCGTGAGCTGATCGGCGAGGGTATGGAAAGGCACAATTCTACCTTCGTAGTCCTGTACCAATAAGGAAGCTAATTCTTCGGCGTGATCCTTACTGACTTCGTAATGTTGGGGTTTGGTTGTCGCCACCGTTTGCTCTGCATGGTTGTGATCACTTTGGTTGTGTTGGGCAAAGGTGTTGCCTGCAAGCAATAGGATGACACTTAAACTTGCTTTTTTGACCTTGATTTTCTGCAGTTGTTCGGAAAGAAAAGCAAAACGACCAGCAGGGGCAAAGAGCGATAAAATCATGGCCAAGGCCATGAGTAGGTAACCAAAATACGTAATATTGGTTCCAAGTGCATCATGGTTGACGCTCAGCACGGTGCCTTCTTCGTTCTGAGGGGTGCTTGGGTCGTCTAGTTCATAGGACGACTGAAAAAAGCGGTAGCCGTCGTAGTCAATGACGTTATTCATGAATACGCGGCGGTCTAGTTTGACGTTGTTGCGGGGATCTTCAAGAGTAAGTTCGCTTTCAAAAGAAGATGGCGCATTGGAGCCAGGATATTTGTCAAGTCTGAAATCTCGACAACGCACAAAGAAGGGGATATTTTTTTGAATGGAGCCGTATTCTAATTGATACACCACCCCATTCATGGCAAAACGCTCTGGTTTGGGGAATTTACCGATGCCGCCTTCTAGTCGGATTTTTTTGCTGGCTTTGCCATCGTTAAGTTCGACCGTGAGGTAATCCTTACCTGTTTTTTTAACAGGCGCCTTGACGAGCATTTTCTTGGCATGGGGAATGAGTCTTTTGTATACAACCTGCTGACCACCCACCAAATAAAGTGAGAAAGTCTTGAATTCAGACCATTCATTGAGCGGATAATTAATGTAAAGACTATCGGCAGGAGCTTGACCACTTGCGCGTACTTTTTCCATTTCCGTCATAGGCAAAGACTTCATTTCTAAACTTGGATACACCCAAGTTTTATCGTCTCTGACTTGCAAATAAACACCTGGTGCTTGGTTAGGCGCATTTGGACGTTGTGCTGAAAAATAAAAAGGCGTGGTACCTACCATCAAGATATCCTCTTCAGTTAAAAAGTTCGATTTTTTACCCTCCGTAACGATTTCGAGCGCATTTTCTTTGAATTTCTGATTGACTTGCAGTGAGTCTATGCGATCAGACATGAAATCGATGTAACGAATAGTAATTTCTTTTTTGCCAATATTCGTTTGATACTCGAAATCATTGTTGTTGAATTCGCTCAAATAAGTTTTCCAGGCCTGAAGAGCGGTGGCGCCATTTTTTTGTGAGATATCCTGCGCGTTGATAAGTAAATAAGGATCTGCCGTATGAATAAAGTTGTTACTCTCTCCTTCTTTAATGACCATTTGCCCCTCAAAACTGATGTAGCGCGTAATGGCTGCTCCGGCAAGTATGACGATAAATGAAAGGTGAAAGCTCAACATCGCAATTTTCTCACGGCTCCACATTTTATAGCGGAAAATATTGGATATGAGTGCCAATGTTAAATACAAAAGTAGCCCCTCAAACCAAAAGGCGTTGTAAACAGTGATTTTTGCAGCTTGAGTACCATGTATTGATTCGATAAATGTGGCAGTACCAATGGCTACAAAAAAAGCGATTAAACCTACGCTCGCCCAGCGCATTGCAAATAATTGAGAGAGGAGTTTGTCCATCCGAGGAATTTTTTGACAAAAATAGCCATTGTATGCGCAACATTAATAGAAAGCCCTTAATCTTGTCAAAAAAAAAACGATGCGTTTCTATCTTTTACTATTTGCGCTTATTTCTTTCTCTGTTTTTGGTCAAAAAAACCGTAAAAATATTTGGAATACAGCACAGTACTTGCGGCCTCACCCTTTAAATGTGTCACAAGGAGTGCTCTATCGTTATGAACTGCCATTTTGTGATACAACGCGTACGGTAGATGTTTATATCCCCAGTGATTACAATGTGCAGCAAAAAGTCAAAACGCTTTATATGCACGATGGCCAAATGCTCTTTGACAGTACCCAAACTTGGAATAAGCAAGAGTGGGGCGTTGACGAACTTTTTGGTAAGCAGCTCAAAGGCCTTCAATATCCGCCTTTTATAGTCGTAGGGATTTATAACGATCCACCAAATCGGTACGCCGAATTTTTCCCCCAGAAAGTAGCTGACTACATGCCAGACAGCTATCGCAATCAATTGCTCTCAAAATTGTGGAATGGCCAATTGAGGGCAGATGCCTATCTGAATTGGATTGAAGATACTTTGGTTCCTTTCATTGAGCACGCTTGTGTTAATGTCAGCACTAAAACAAAAGACAGAATGGTATTAGGCTCGAGCATGGGTGGACTCATTTCACTTTATGCACTATGTGAAAAACCAAAACTTTTTGGCGCTGCTGCTTGTTTATCAATACATACGCCAATGATTAATTTTGGCATGTTTGAGGAAGGAATGGTTGAGGCAATGGTCATACCGTTTAACATCTATTTGGAGCAAGAATTAAAAGCTGATAAAAAACATAAGCTCTACATCGATCGGGGCACCGAAACACTAGACGCGTATTACGCTCCTTACCACGACCGACTTTTGAATACGCTAGCGAGAATCGGATACAACACACAGAGTCCAAGATTTTTAGAGGCTATTATTCAAGGGGCTGCCCATGACGAAAAATCTTGGGCTAAACGCCTAGATGTCCCGATATTGTTCATGCTTACGGACAACCGTTCACAATAGTTTGCTACCTTTGTAGAACGCACAACAGCATGAAAAATATTTTACTCTTAGGCGCTGGATTATCAGCATCAACCCTTATTAAATACTTGTTAGATCGCTGTGAAGCAGAAGATTGGGTGCTTCATGTTGTCGATCAGAATAGCGCGCAACTACAACAGAAATTAAATGGACACCCTAGAGGTATTGCGCATTTATTCGATGCACTTGATTCGCAAGTGCGCAGACCTTACATAGCCCAGGCACACATCGTGATCTCCATGCTGCCCGCTATACATCATGTCGAGGTAGCCAAGGATTGTATTGCCTTGCAAAAAAATCTACTCACCCCATCCTACATTTCAAGTGAAATGCGGGCGTTGCATCAAGAGGCATTAGCCGCTGGCATCCTCATTTTAAATGAAATTGGTCTCGATCCAGGAATAGATCACATGAGCGCAATGCGCATTATTGATCATATTAAAGGCAAAGGTGGTGTTCTGAAATCTTTTAAATCGTTTTGTGGTGGTTTGATAGCGCCTGCTTCTGATAACAATCCGTGGCATTACAAATTTACCTGGAACCCTAGAAATGTGGTATTGGCTGGCCAAGGGCCGGCGGCTTGCTACCGCGAAATGAACGAGCTCAAATACGTGACCTATCAGCGCCTATTTCAGCAACTGGATACCATCGAAATTGAAAACTATGGCACTTTCCAAGGTTATGCTAATAGAGACACTTTAAGTTACATGAGCACCTACGGCATTGAGGATATCCCAACCATTTTCCGAGGCACATTGCGCCGTCCACCTTTTTGTGAAGCATGGAATGTTTTTGTACAATTGGGAATGACCGAAGATCATTTTCAAATCCACGGATCAGAAAAGCTCACCCCCCGACAATTTTTGAATGCTTTTTTACCGTTTCAAGAAGGCGTTAGCGTAGAGGATAAACTTCTGCTGTTCGTTGCAAAGAACCAGCAAATTTTTGAACTTTTTGAAGCAATTGGACTTTTTGAAGATCATGCACCAATTGGTCTTTCGAACGCAAGTCCTGCACAATTATTGCAACATATTCTAATGGATAAATGGCGTTTACATCAAGGTGATAAAGACATGATTGTCATGGTACATCAGATACAATATCAACAAGATTCTAAACGTTATCAAATAGACAGCTCACTTGTAGTTGAAGGACAAGACGAACGCTACACTGCAATGGCCAATACGGTTGGCCTGCCCATAGCAATCGCTTGTAAGATGATTATGACTGGCCAAATTCATGAAAAAGGGGTAACGCTTCCCGTAAGCGCAGCAATTTATGAACCCATCCTCAATGAACTCGAAGCATTTGGCCTTATTTTTAATGAAACTAAAAAACAAATCTAAAAATGGAAAACCAAGAAAATCAGATGAATATTGAATTATCCGAAGACATCGCTTTGGGTATTTATTCTAACCTCGCCATTATCACACATTCACCTGCCGAGGTGGTTTGTGATTTTGTTCAAATCATGCCGGGAATGCCCAAAGGCAAAGTGCGCTCAAGAGTGCTCATGACACCGCAGAATGCCAAGCGTTTTTTGCATGCTTTAGCCGAAAACATTGAGAAATACGAACAACAATTTGGCCCTATCGACGAGCCTCAAGCAGGTTTCCCACCTATGAATTTCGGTACGCCAAGCACCATGGCATAGAACGACTATGTGGACGCTCAGCGTTTGTATTCCTTTATATAACACCGATGTGCGCGCATTGGTCGCTGAACTCTGTTCGCAAATTGATTCTACTTCAAGTGGGCAAATCGATTTGATTTTACTTGACGATGCATCAATTCCGCATTTTCAAGCGCTCAATCAATTTGCAAATCCGAGGGTAAAGTTGGCGGTACTTCCTCAAAACGTTGGCCGGGCTAAAATTCGCAATGCATTTCTGAGGCATACCAATGCTGACTACTTACTTTTTATTGACGGAGATAGTACAATTAAATCCCGGACGTTTTTAGCAGATTATAAAAATTACCTCGACATGCACCCTGCAACTAAAGTATTGGTCGGTGCAAGTTGTTACCAACAAAATGCTCCTGCTTTTTCTAGGCGCCTACGTTGGAAATATTCAACAAAAAGGGAAAGCTTGTCTTTTTCGGTCCGAAAAGAAAATCCAACACACGGTTTCAAGACCAATAACTTTTTGGTAGCAAGAAAAATACTTGAGCAAAATCCTTTTGATGAAAATCTTGTGGGCTACGGGCATGAAGATACCTTATTTGGCTTGCAATTGCAGCAAAACCAAATACCCATTGAGCACTTAGACAACCCTGTTTGGAATCTTCATATTGATACCAATCGCGTTTTTATTCAAAAGACCGACCAGGCGCTGCGTAACTTACTTTGGATTCATGCAAATTACAATTTGAAGTCACTTGATTTACAAAGTCGCTTACTGCAGCAATATTTTATATGGAAAAAAAGAGGAGGTGTATTTTTAATACTTTTAAAAAGTTTATCGTTGGCCACGCTATTTTTAAAAGGGCTCCTGCTAACCGGTCTATCTCCAATTTTCATATTTGACGTATACCGGCTCGGACGGCTCTCTCAATTAGATAAAAACGCGTCGAACAACTTGCGCTAATATTTCTTGGTCTTTTTCCCAGTGTTCTTGTTGAGCTGCAACCAAACAGTTCTTTTTGAGTTGTGCTAATCTTACGGGGTTATTGATTAATTCCATGACACTTTTTGCAATACACGCAGGATTTACCAATTCCAGGATTTCTCCACAATCATATTGTTCAATTATATTTTGGATTTCGATTAATGGACTTGTTAGGATTGGCGTGCCTGCTTGGATGTAGTCAAAAACCTTGTTGGGTAGTGCAAGCTCATAATTGAGGCTTAGTGGTTTGTCCAGAGCCAAACCGAGGTCTGCAGCCGCGGTGTAGCGCATCAATTCATGATACGGTAAGCGAGGAACAAACCGAACTTTGTTTTGAAGTGCATGTTGCTCAACCAATTTTTTGACTTCCGGAATGACATCGCCATCGCCAATAAGATAAAGAATGGCATTGTCGATTTGCGCCATTGCCAGGACAGCTTCTTCAATGCCGCGTTGCACATTTAAACCGCTTCCTTGAATAATGAGCATTTTCTGATGTGCTTCAAGCCCTAGTTCGATTCTGCTTAACGCGTTTAGTGATTCGAGTTGCTGAGGAACGTTACGTACAACACTTGTATTGATTTTATATTGGGCTTTGAAAATCTTGGCAATTGATTCATTGACGGTGATCATTTCTTTTAATTGCGGAAGTATGCGTTTTTCTATACTTTTCCAAAATTTTTGAATAAGTGGTCGATCGACTAACTCGGGCACTTCTGTAAAAAGTTCATGGCTATCGTAGAGTAATGGCTTTCTCCGTATTTTACTCGCTAAAAATGCTGCTGGAAGGGTGTCGAGGTCGTTGGCGTATATAAAGTGGTAACGGTCAAATAGCAAACAAATAAAGAGCCGTATATTTAATGCCATATAAAAAAGAGGACCTTTTTCAAAAGCGAGTTTGATCCGTTTGGTTTGGTAGCCTCGCGGAGGCATGACGGGGCTATTCCTTTTTTGGCGACCAATTAAGTGCACCTCAAAACCGAGTTCGCTCAAAGCAGTGCAACTGCGGTGTACCCGATTGTCAGTTGCGAGGTCGCTGGAGACGGTCATATATACTCTTTTCTGGCGCATCGAAACAAAAGTAACGAATTCCCATAATTAAGGCCTGCATTTGCAAAGAGCGCTCGGTGTTGATTCTCGAAATTTTTTCAAAAACTCTTTGTGATAAAAAAAAGTTTTGTACATTTGCAATCCCAAAACGCAGGTTTAGGGGAAAAGTTCTTTTGAAATTTTGTGAATATCCAACATTCAAACAAATAAAGCCGATGTAGCTCAGTTGGCCAGAGCAGCTGATTTGTAATCAGCTGGTCGGGGGTTCGAATCCCTCCATCGGCTCTAATGTTGGGGAGATACTCAAGCGGCCAACGAGGGCAGACTGTAAATCTGCTGGTGTACACCTTCGCAGGTTCGAATCCTGCTCTCCCCACAAACACTAACAAAGTACAAGCGGGAGTAGCTCAGTTGGTAGAGCGTCAGCCTTCCAAGCTGAACGTCGCGAGTTCGAATCTCGTCTCCCGCTCAATCCTTTTGTTTGAGCGCCGGTGTAGCTCAGGGGTAGAGCGCTTCCTTGGTAAGGAAGAGGTCACGAGTTCAAATCTCGTCATTGGCTCAAGATTAATTGCATTGAAGTCCGTTGCGCCCTGCGCCTCGGACCTTTATGATAAATAAGTATATTATTAACTAAGTAACAAATACAAAAATGGCTAAGGAAAATTTTGACCGTTCCAAACCACACGTCAACATCGGTACAATCGGACACGTTGACCACGGTAAGACTACGTTGACTGCTGCAATTTCTAGCGTTCTTTCAAGCAAAGGATTGGCACAGGCTCGTGACTTCTCCTCAATTGATAACGCTCCAGAAGAGAAAGAGCGTGGTATTACCATTAACACGTCTCACATCGAGTACGAAACTACTAACCGTCACTACGCTCACGTTGACTGTCCAGGTCACGCCGACTACGTTAAGAACATGGTTACAGGTGCTGCTCAAATGGACGGTGCTATCCTCGTTGTAGCTGCAACAGACGGACCAATGCCACAAACCCGTGAGCACATCCTTCTTGGTCGCCAGGTAGGCGTTCCACGCATGGTTGTTTTCATGAACAAAGTGGACATGGTAGACGATGCTGAGTTGCTCGAATTGGTTGAAATGGAAATCCGCGAATTGCTTTCATTCTACAAGTATGATGGTGACAACGCTCCTGTAATTCAAGGTTCTGCACTTGGTGCATTGAACGGTGAAGCAGAATGGGTTGCGAAAATCGACGAATTAATGGATGCAGTAGATACTTACATCGAATTGCCTCCACGTGATGTTGATAAGGCGTTCTTGATGCCAGTTGAAGACGTATTCACAATTACTGGTCGTGGTACTGTAGCAACAGGTCGTATCGAAACAGGTGTTATCAACTCAGGTGAGCCAGTTGAGATCCTTGGTATGGGTGAAGTTAAATTGACTTCAACTGTAACAGGTGTTGAGATGTTCCGCAAAATCCTAGACCGCGGTGAAGCTGGTGACAACGTTGGTTTGTTACTTCGCGGTATTGAGAAAACACAAATCAAGCGTGGTATGGTTATCTGTAAGCCAGGTTCAACTACACCACACATCGAATTCAAAGCTGAGATTTACGTATTGAAGAAAGAAGAAGGTGGTCGCCACACTCCTTTCCACAACAAATACCGTCCTCAGTTCTATTTCCGTACAACAGACGTAACCGGCGAGATCTTCCTTAGCGATGGTCGCGAGATGGTTATGCCTGGTGACAACGTATCTATCACTGTGAAGTTGATCGTACCAGTTGCGATGGACAAAGGTCTTCGTTTCGCAATTCGCGAAGGTGGACGTACAGTAGGTGCGGGTCAGGTTACTGAAATCGTAGCTTAAGATTCTACCAAAAGCTTCAAGTAAGGGGAGTTAACAGCTCCCCTTTTTAAACGGGTGTAGCTCAGCTGGTAGAGTAGTGGTCTCCAAAACCATTGGTCGTGGGTTCGAATCCTACCGCCCGTGCACAATTAAAACAACAGTTCGTGTTAAAATTAAGATCATACATCATCGACATCTATAACGAGATGGTCCATCAAGTAACCTGGCCTACATGGAAGGAGTTACAAAATAACACCATTCTAGTCGTCGTAGCTTCTGTGCTCATTTCCCTTGTCATCTTTGCCATGGATTTCACCTTCGGTATTACCGGAGAGGAAAATTCATTGTGGAAGGGTGTGCTTGGCTTTATCTACAGATCATTCTAACACCCAGAACAATGGCTGAAATAGCAAAGAAATGGTATGTCGTCCGTGCTGTCAGTGGCAAGGAAAAAAAGGTCAAGGAATACCTTGAACTAGAGATTGCGCGCACTAAATTGACAGACTACGTCAACCAAGTACTGATTCCTACCGAGAAAGTTTTCAAAATCCAAAACGGAAAAAAGGTCAATAAAGAAAAGGCCTTCCTTCCAGGTTACGTGCTAATCGAGGCTGCATTGGTCGGTGAAGTGACTCACGTGATTAAAAGTATACCGAACGTAATCGGTTTCTTAGGAACCGAAAAAGGCGGTGTACCTGTTCCAATGCGAATGGCTGAAGTCAACCGTATTCTCGGTAAGGTTGACGAGCTATCTGTCACTGAAGAAGAGCTCAAAATACCATTTGTTGTCGGTGAGTCTGTCAAGGTAATTGATGGTCCGTTCAATAATTTTAGTGGTGTTGTTGACGAGATCAACGAAGAGAAAAAGAAACTGAAAGTAATGGTCAAAATTTTTGGCCGCAAAAACCTTCTCGAACTCAACTACATGCAGGTTGAGAAAGAGTCGTAAAGTTGTATTAACCGTAGGAGAGGGCCTGATGACTAAAGCTTCCCGTCTAGTAGCTCTCGTTTTAACTACATAATTTGTATATATATATGGCTAAAGAAGTAGCAGCATTGATCAAGTTACAGATCAAAGGAGGCGCAGCCAACCCCTCACCACCAATTGGACCAGCACTAGGTGCAAAAGGTGTGAACATCATGGAGTTTTGTAAGCAGTTCAACGCGCGTACACAAGACAAAATGGGTAAGGTGGTTCCGGTTGTCATCACCGTTTACGGTGACAAATCTTTTGATTTCGTTCTGAAGACCCCGCCAGCAGCGGTGCAAATCATTGAACATTCCAAAATTAAGAAAGGTTCGTCTGAGCCCAATCGTGTGAAAGTTGGTTCCGTTACTTGGGATCAAGTTCGTGCAATTGCCGAAGACAAACTTCCTGATTTGAATTGTTTTACGGTTGACTCTGCGATGCGCATGGTAGCAGGAACAGCAAGAAGTATGGGGGTTACCGTTAAAGGTGGCGAAGCTCCAAAATCCAAATAATCATCTACTATGAAAAGAGTTTCTAAAAAAAGAAAAGAAATTTTGGCAAAATATGATTTGTCAAAAGCTTTCACTCTATCAGAAGCATGTGATTTGGTGAAGGGAATTTCTACCACTAAATTCGATGCCTCTGTAGATATTTGTGTTCGCTTGGGTGTAGACCCGCGCAAAGCGAACCAAATGGTACGTGGAACCGTTGCCTTACCTCACGGTACTGGTAAAGATGTCAAAGTACTCGTACTTTGTACACCAGACAAAGAAAAAGAAGCGCAAGATGCAGGTGCAGACTTCGTTGGTCTTGACGATTACATCGCCAAAATCAAAGCTGGTTGGACTGCAGTTGATGTCATCATCACGATGCCTTCTGTAATGGGTAAAGTAGGTGCGCTTGGTCGTATCCTCGGTCCACGAGGCTTAATGCCAAACCCGAAAACAGGTACTGTAACCATGGAAATTGGAAAAGCAGTTGAAGAGGTGAAAGCCGGTAAAATCGACTTTAAAGTTGACAAATACGGTATCATTCATGCTGGTATCGGTAAGGTAAGTTTCGAGGGTGCTAAAATTCGTGAAAACGCTTCCGAATTGATCTCAACCCTTGTGAAACTAAAGCCGTCTGCTGCAAAAGGTACATACATCAAAAGTATTTACCTAAGTTCAACAATGAGTCCTGGAATACAAATTGACGCGAAGTCTGTTACTGCTTAATACTTAGAACACATGACAAGAGAAGAAAAAGCACAGTACATCAGCGAACTAGCAGCACAATTAGCTGCTTCTAACGTTGTGTATTTGACAGACACTGCAGAATTGACCGTTGAGGCTGTTAACACCCTCCGCAGAAGATGTTTCCAAGCAAACATCTCGATGCGTGTAGTAAAGAACGCTTTGCTTGAAAAAGCAATGGATCAAGTAGAAGGTAAAGATTTTGGTGCGTTACGCGACGTACTAAAAGGCGCTACCTCTGTAATGATCTCTGACGTTGCCAATGCACCTGCCAAATTGATTGCTGATTTCCGTAAGAAATCACCAAAACCACTTTTGAAAGGCGCATATATCGACGAAGCTATCTTTATTGGTGACGACCAACTTAGTGCATTAGAAACGCTTAAGAGCAAAGAAGAGCTCATCGGCGAACTCATTGCCTTGTTGCAAAGCCCAGCTAAAAACGTATTGTCTGGTCTTCAGGGAGCTGGTGGCAAAATTGCCGGCATCCTTAAAACGCTCGAAGAAAGAGCATAATTATTTCATTATTAAACCTTTTTAAATTTAAATAAAATGGCTGATTTAAAGCAAATTGCAGAAACGTTAGTTAACCTTACAATAAAAGAAGTAAGCGAGTTGGCAACAATTATGAAAGATGAGTATGGCATCGAGCCAGCTGCTGCTGCTCCAGTAATGGTAGCTGGTGGTGCTGCTGCTGGTGGTGGTGGCGAAGCTGCTGCTGAAAAAACTGAGTTTGACGTTATCCTTAAGTTTGGTGGCCCTAACAAACTCGCAGTAGTTAAACTTGTTAAAGAATTGACTGGTAATGGTTTGAAAGAATCTAAAGACCTAGTTGATGCAGCTCCTTCTACACTGAAAGAAGCTGTTTCTAAAGATGAAGCTGAAGGCCTCAAGAAGTCTCTTGAAGAAGCTGGAGCTGAAGTAGAAATTAAGTAATTAGTTTCATTATATGCAGGAAAGGCACCGCCCAAAGGCGGGTGCCTTGTCCTGTTTTTTGCATGTTGATTTCAACAGAGTACAAAACATTAAAACAAAAAAGCCTTGGCAACAACAACTAATTCAACCAGAATTAACTTTGCTTCAAGCAAAAACCAATGTGAATATCCAGATTTTCTGGAAATTCAATTAAAGTCTTTTCAAGAATTCTTCCAGTTGGAAACAACCCCGGAGAACCGTGAAAGTGAAGGACTTTTCAAAGTGTTTGCTGAAAATTTCCCCATTACGGATACCCGCAATCAATTTGTTCTAGAATTCCTGGATTATTTTATTGATCCACCTCGCTACACCATTGAAGAGTGTATCGAAAGAGGGCTCACCTACAGTGTGCCTTTAAAAGCAAAATTGAAATTGTATTGTACCGACCCTGAACACGAGGACTTCGAGACCATTGTTCAGGATGTTTATTTGGGTACAATTCCATATATGACCCCGAAAGGATCATTTGTGGTCAATGGCGCTGAGCGCGTTATTGTATCCCAATTGCACCGTTCACCGGGTGTTTTCTTTGGTCAATCTCGCCATGCAAACGGCACGAAACTCTATTCGGCACGTATTATTCCTTTCAAAGGTTCATGGATAGAATTCGCTACAGATATCAACAATATCATGTATGCCTACATCGACCGTAAAAAGAAATTACCTGTAACCACACTTTTCCGGGCTATCGGCTACGAAACTGACCGAGATATCCTCGATATTTTCGGGTTGGCTGATGAGGTAAAAGTGAGCAAAGCCAATCTAAAGAAATTAATCGGACGTCGTTTGGCAGCAAGGGTCCTTAAAACCTGGATTGAAGACTTCGTCGATGAAGATACTGGCGAAGTTGTTTCTATCGAGCGTAACGAGGTCATCCTGGACCGCGAACTCTTGATTGGTGAAGAACACCTCGATGCCATCATGGATTCTGGTGCTAAATCGCTCATCTTGCACAAAGAGGACGGAAACTCTACGGACTACACTATTATCTATAACACGCTTCAAAAGGATACTTCAAATTCTGAAAAAGAAGCAGTAGAACACATCTATCGTCAGTTACGTAATGCAGATCCACCAGACTACGAAACGGCTAAAGGCGTATTTGAAAAATTATTCTTTTCCGACGCTCGTTATGACTTAGGTGAAGTAGGTCGTTACCGACTCAACAAAAAGTTGAACTTAGACAGCACAGAGGAATCTCGTGTGCTCACCAAAAATGATATTATCTCGATCATCAAGTATTTGATTGAATTGATCAATTCAAAAGCTGATATCGACGATATCGACCACTTATCTAACCGACGCGTGCGTACGGTAGGTGAACAGCTTTATGCGCAATTTGGTGTTGGTTTGGCCCGTATGGCCCGTACCATCCGTGAGCGCATGAACGTTCGTGACAACGAAGTCTTTACACCAATTGACTTGATCAATGCCAAGACTTTATCATCTGTCATCAACTCTTTCTTCGGTACCAATCAGCTTTCTCAGTTCATGGACCAGACCAACCCACTTTCAGAAGTGACACACAAGCGTCGTCTTTCTGCACTTGGGCCAGGCGGTCTATCTCGCGAACGCGCTGGTTTCGAAGTTCGCGATGTTCACTACACGCACTATGGTCGTTTGTGTACCATTGAAACACCTGAAGGTCCTAACATTGGTTTGATTTCTTCACTTTGTGTATTTGCAAAAGTCAATAAACTCGGATTCATCGAAACACCATACCGTCGCGTAGACAACGGTCGTGTTGTTTTTGAAGAAACGCCGGTTTACTTAGCAGCCGAAGAAGAAGATTCAAAAACCATTGCACAAGCAAATGCCAAAGTCGACGACAAAGGTAATTTCTTGTCAGAATTGGTCAAAGCACGCTACGAAGGTGACTTTCCAGTTGTGGCTCCAAACCAATTGAGCCTCATGGATGTAGGTGCAAACCAAATTGCATCGATAGCGGCTTCTTCAATTCCTTTCCTCGAGCACGACGATGCCAACCGTGCACTAATGGGCTCAAACATGCAGCGTCAAGCTGTTCCGTTATTGCGTCCAAATGCACCAATAGTTGGTACAGGTATCGAACAACTTGTTGCCCGCGACTCTCGCGTTTTGATTAACGCAGAGGGTACTGGAACAGTAGAATACGTAGACGCTAACGAAATCGTGATTCGCTACGATTGGAACGACCAAGATAAATTAGTGAGTTTTGACAGCGAAGTCACACGCTATTCATTGACTAAATTCATGAAAACCAACCAAAGTACTTGTATCAACCTCAAGCCAATTGTTCAAAAAGGCGACCGCGTTGAAAAAGGTCAAGTGCTATGTGAAGGATACGCAACCCAATCTGGTGAGCTTGCGCTCGGTCAAAACCTCAAAGTGGCTTTCATGCCATGGAAAGGGTACAACTTTGAGGATGCCATCGTGATTTCCGAAAAAGTAGTTCGCGACGATATCTTTACTTCAATTCACATCGATGAGTATTCACTCGAAGTCCGAGATACAAAACGCGGTATGGAAGAGCTTACTTCTGATATACCAAATGTTTCTGAAGAGGCCACAAAAGACCTCGACGAAAATGGCTTGATCCGTATTGGTGCTGAAATCAAAGAAGGAGATATCCTGATTGGTAAAATCACGCCTAAAGGAGAAACTGACCCATCTCCAGAAGAAAAACTTCTTCGTGCCATCTTCGGCGATAAAGCCGGCGATGTCAAAGACGCATCTTTGAAAGCGGGGCCATCTTTACGTGGTGTGGTTATCGAGAAAAAACTCTTCTCACGCGCTGTTAAAGACCGCAAGTCAAAATCACAAGACAAACCTGTACTCGAAGCACTCGATGCAGACTACTCAAGAGATTTTGCAGCCCTCCGCGACAAACTTGTCGACAAACTACTCGTTATTCTTGGCGAGCAAAAATCGGCAGGTGTATTCAATAATTTCAAAGAAGAGTTGATCAAAAAAGGCACGAAGTTTTCTAACAAAGCTTTGGGTGCTCTCGATTATTCGATTGTGAATCCACTCAATTGGACTGCCGATGCAGAAACCAACCAATTGATTTCCCGCGTGATCCACAACTTCAATATCAAAGCAAACGACCTTCTAGGTATCTACAAACGCAAAAAATTCCACATTTCTGTTGGTGATGAACTCCCTGCAGGAATCGTGAAATTAGCGAAAGTATATGTCGCCAAGAAACGCAAGTTGAAGGTTGGAGACAAAATGGCGGGTCGTCACGGAAACAAAGGTATTGTGGCCAACATCGTTCGCCAAGAAGACATGCCTTTCCTCGAAGACGGCACACCAGTTGATATCGTCTTGAATCCACTTGGTGTACCATCTCGTATGAACCTTGGCCAGATTTACGAAACCGTATTGGCTTGGGCTGGTGAGAAACTCGGTGTTAAATTTGCTACACCTATTTTTGACGGTGCTAAACCAGAAGAAATCAACGAATGGACAGACAAAGCGGGCGTGCCACGTTCAGGTAAAACCTATCTTTATGATGGTGGTACCGGTGAGCGTTTCCACCAACCTGCAACTGTCGGTATCATCTACATGTTGAAACTTTCACACATGGTTGATGACAAAATGCACGCGCGTTCTATCGGACCATACTCGCTCATTACCCAACAACCATTGGGTGGTAAGGCACAGTTTGGTGGTCAGCGCTTTGGTGAGATGGAAGTTTGGGCATTGGAAGCATTTGGTGCTGCCAATATTCTACAAGAAATCCTTACCGTCAAATCTGACGACGTCATGGGTCGTGCAAAAGCATATGAATCTATTGTCAAAGGCGACAACATTCCAGAACCAGGTATTCCTGAGTCCTTCAATGTATTGCTCCACGAATTGCGTGGCTTGTGCCTGAATGTTTCAATGGATTAATTCAAAATACTAACGTAAATAGTCGAGATCAAATGGCTTTCAAAAAAGAAACCCCCAAAAAGCAAAGTAGCTTCAACAAAATCACTATCTCCTTGGCTTCACCAGAAGTTATTTTGGAGCATTCTAGTGGAGAAGTTTTGAAACCAGAAACCATCAACTACCGCACCTATAAGCCGGAGCGCGATGGCTTGTTCTGTGAGCGCATTTTTGGACCCGTTAAAGATTACGAGTGCCACTGTGGTAAATACAAGCGTATCCGTTACAAAGGAATTGTTTGTGACCGTTGTGGTGTAGAAGTAACAGAAAAGAAAGTACGTCGTGAGCGCATGGGCCACATCTCTTTGGTGGTTCCGGTTGCACACATCTGGTACTTCCGTTCACTTCCAAACAAAATTGGTTATTTGTTAGGTCTTCCTACCAAAAAACTCGATCAAATTATCTATTACGAGCGCTATGTTGTGATTCAACCAGGAGCTGTAACGGGTACAGACAAATGGGCTAATGTCAAAAAGATGGACTTCCTCACTGAAGAAGAATATCTCGACATTTTAGACCTCGAGCAAATGGCTAACAACCATTACCTCGACGATTCCGATCCGAACAAATTCATTGCTAAAATGGGCGCTGAAGCGCTTTACGATTTGTTGGGTGGCTTGAACCTAGATCAAATGTCTTACGACCTACGTTACCAAGCTGAAACCGAAACATCAGTTCAGCGTAAAAATGAAGCACTTAAGCGTCTACAAGTTGTAGAAGCCATGCGTGACTCTCAAAAACGCATTGACAACCGTCCGGAATGGATGATCGTCAAAGTTGTACCTGTAATTCCACCTGAATTGCGACCGTTGGTTCCACTAGATGGCGGACGTTTTGCAACCTCAGATCTCAACGACCTCTATCGTCGTGTCATTATTCGCAACAACCGCTTAAAGCGCTTGATCGAAATCAAAGCGCCAGAGGTAATCTTGCGCAATGAAAAACGCATGCTTCAAGAGTCTGTCGATTCACTTTTCGACAACTCGAGAAAGTCCTCAGCGGTCAAAACAGAATCGAATCGTGCCCTCAAGTCACTCTCTGACTCACTTAAAGGTAAACAAGGTCGTTTCCGCCAAAACTTACTTGGTAAGCGCGTAGATTACTCTGCTCGTTCGGTAATTGTTGTAGGACCAGACCTCAAACTCCACGAATGTGGTTTACCAAAAGATATGGCTGCCGAACTCTACAAGCCGTTTATCATTCGCAAAATGATCGAGCGTGGCATTGTTAAAACGGTCAAATCAGCAAAGAAAATTGTTGACCGAAAAGAGCCGGTTGTATGGGATATCCTTGAAAATGTATTGAAAGGTCACCCGGTCCTTTTGAACCGTGCACCTACACTTCACCGTTTGGGTATTCAAGCTTTCCAACCGAAACTTATTGAAGGAAAAGCTATTCGCTTACACCCGCTTGTAACTACGGCCTTCAACGCGGACTTCGACGGTGACCAAATGGCGGTTCACTTGCCGCTTGGCAATGCTGCAATTTTGGAAGCGCAAATGCTCATGTTGGCATCGCACAACATCCTCAACCCTGCAAATGGTGCGCCTATTGCTGTACCATCTCAGGACATGGTCTTGGGTCTTTACTATATTACCAAAGGGAAACGCACTACCGAAACCGAAATCGTTAAAGGAGAAGGCGGTATTTTCTATTCACCAGAAGAAGTCATTATTGCCTACAACGAAGGTAAACTTGATTTGCATGCGCACATCAAAGTAAAAACCTACGATCTCGGTGAAGACGGTCAACCAACCCTCATGATGGTTGAAACGACTTGCGGCCGCGTCATGTTCAACAACAAAGTCCCTCGCCAGGTTGGTTTCATCAACGACGTTATGACCAAAAAAGCGTTGCGTGACATCATCGGTGAAGTATTGAAAGTATGTGGTACCTCGCGTACAGCTCAATTCCTCGACGATATCAAACAATTGGGTTACGAGATGGCCTTCAAAGGAGGACTTTCTTTCAACCTTGACGATATCATCATCCCTAAAGAAAAAGAAACGCTTGTACTCAAAGCTGAGAACGAAGTGAAAGAAGTCATGATGAACTACAACATGGGTCTGATCACCAACAACGAGCGTTATAACCAAATTATTGATATTTGGACGCATACCAACTCGCGACTTACACACACGCTCATGGAACAACTCAAGAGCGACCGCCAAGGATTCAACTCCATCTACATGATGTTTGATTCTGGTGCTCGTGGTTCAAAGGAGCAAATTCGACAGTTATCAGGAATGCGTGGTTTGATGGCGAAGCCTCAAAAATCAGGTGCAACCGTTCAAGAAATTATCGAGAACCCGATCTTGTCCAACTTTAAGGAAGGACTTTCGATTCTAGAGTATTTTATTTCAACGCACGGTGCACGTAAAGGTTTGGCCGATACCGCCCTCAAAACGGCCGATGCCGGTTACCTTACCCGTCGTTTGGTAGATGTCGCACAAGACGTTGTCATCAACTCCGACGACTGTGGTACCCTTCGTGGTATTGTTGCCACTGCTCTCAAGAAAAACGATGAAGTAGTAGAACCACTTTACGATCGTATTTTGGGTCGCACATCGGTTCATGACGTTTACATGCCAGACTCAGATCAAATCATTGTTCATGCAGGTGAACTCATTTCAGAAGACGTCGCTAAAGCCATTGAAAAAGCAGGAATTGAAGAAATTGAAATTCGTTCTGTACTTACTTGTGAAATGCGTCGTGGTGTTTGTTCGAAATGTTATGGTCGCAATCTTGCCAACCACCGTTTGGCACAAATCGGTGACTCTGTTGGGGTAATCGCAGCGCAGTCTATTGGTGAGCCAGGTACGCAGCTTACACTCCGTACGTTCCACGTTGGTGGTACCGCCTCGAACATTGCAGATATCTCTGACCTCAAGGCCAAAGCAAATGGTAAACTCGAAATCGATGAACTCCGCACCATCGAGCGCAAAAATGCCGATGGCACTGACCGCATTATTGTCGTAGGACGTTCGGCTGAATTGCGCATTACAGATGAGAAAACGGGTATTGTGGTCATGACCGCAAACGTTCCTTACGGTTCGGACCTCATGGTCAAAAACAACTCCAAAATCAAAAAAGGAGATGTTATTTGTAAATGGGATCCATACAACGCACTTATCATTGGCGAGGTAGCTGGTAAAGTTGTATTCGACGGCATCGTTGAAAACATTACTTACCGCGAAGAAGTCGATGAGCAAACAGGCTTTACCGAAAAGGTAATCATCGAATCTCGCGACAAGAAAAAGTCTCCAGCAATTCATATAATCGATCCAAAAACCAAAGAAGTGCTCCGCGAATACTCTATTCCGGTTAATGCACACATCTCGGTTGCTGAAGGAGATAAAATTGTTGCCGGCGACATCCTCGTGAAAATCCCACGTTCCGCTGGTAAAACAGGAGATATCACTGGTGGTCTTCCGCGTGTAACCGAATTATTCGAAGCACGTAATCCATCTAACCCTGCTGTTGTTTCTGAAATCGACGGTACAGCAACCTACGGATCAGTAAAACGCGGTAACCGTGAAATCATCATCACATCAAAACTTGGAGAGGTGCGCAAGTATTTAGTTCCACTTTCTAAGCATATTCTTGTTCAGCAAAACGACTATGTTCGTGCTGGTCAGCCGCTTTCTGATGGAGCAATTACACCAAACGATATCCTCAATATCGAAGGACCAACAAAAGTTCAAGAATACATCGTTAACGAAATCCAAGAAGTATATCGCTTGCAAGGTGTAAAAATCAACGATAAACACTTTGAAGTTATTGTACGTCAAATGATGTTGAAAGCAGAGATTATAGATTCTGGCGATACGCGCTTCCTCGAGGGTCAAAGCGTTCACAAGGCAGATATCATGGAAGCCAACGACGAGCTATTCGGTCAAATGTTTGTAACAGATGCCGGCGACTCTACAGAACTGCATAAAGGACAGCTGGTAAGTGTGCGTCGTTTGCGTGATGAAAACTCTAGACTCAAGCGCGAAGACAAACAATTGATTGAAGCTCGTGAAGCCATGCCAGCAACGTCAACACCTTTGCTTCAAGGTATTACCCGTGCTTCACTACAAACGCAGTCTTTTATTTCCGCAGCTTCTTTCCAAGAGACAACCAAAGTTCTCAACGAAGCCGCAATCACAGGAAAAGAAGACCACCTATTGGGCTTGAAAGAAAACGTAATTGTAGGTCACCTCATTCCGGCAGGTACAGGTGTGCGCCATTTCCAAAACCTCATCGTTGGTTCGAAAGAAGCCTACGAAGAACTTATGGAAGACGCCCAATAAGCAATTTCAATACAAATAAAAAGGCGGCCAATTTGGCTGCCTTTTTTTATGCGCCAAAAAGCGCTTTTTTAAAATTTTTGCTCAGGAAATTCTTCCCCAGTTTGGTCTATTTTTCAAGACTTCACGCAAGGCTAAATTCAAGTAACGGTTCTTTTCAAGTACTAGTGTGGGGTCTTCATCGAGAATGGTTCTTGCGTTTTCTCTTGCGAGTTGTACGATTTGACCATCACGGGCTAAATCGGCAATTTTGAGCGCAAGCGCGCCACTTTGTTGGGTCCCCATGAGGTCACCGGGGCCACGCAATTGTAAGTCTACTTCTGCAAGTACAAAGCCATCGTTGCTACTCACCATGGTGTCTATGCGCTTTTGGGCTTCTTTAGAAATACCATCTCCGGTCATTAAAATACAATAAGACTTTTCGGCGCCACGGCCAACCCTACCGCGCAATTGGTGCAATTGTGACAGCCCAAATCGTTCTGCGCTTTCAATGACCATCACCGAAGCATTCGGAACATTAACGCCGACCTCTATTACCGTTGTTGCCACCAATATGTGTGTTTGTCCTTGAACAAAGGTTTGCATAGCGGCATCTTTATCGACAGGTTTCATTTTGCCATGGACCATAGTCGTAAGAAAACCTAACGGCTTAAAGTAACTTACTATTTGTTCAAGGCCATCTTCAAGGTTTTTAAAATCCAGTTTTTCGGATTCTTGAATAAGTGGGAAAACAATATACGCTTGCCGACCTAATTGGAGTTGCTCATGAATAAAACTGTAAAGTTTTTCGCGGTGATTTTCTCTTCTGTGGACGGTATGAATTGGCTTTCTTCCTGGAGGCATTTCATCGATGACCGAGACGTCGAGATCTCCGTAAAAAGTCATGGCGAGTGTTCGAGGAATAGGAGTAGCCGTCATGATCAAAACATGGGGTGGAATTTTGTTTTTACGCCACATGCGCGCTCTTTGGGCAACACCAAACCGATGTTGTTCGTCAATTACAACAAGCCCAAGTGCTTTGAACTGTACTGTATCCTCCAATAGCGCATGCGTACCAATAAGCAGATGAATTGTGCCATCGCCTAAGCCTTTATGGATGCGTTCGCGCTCGCTTTTCTTCGTAGAACCTGTTAAAAGCGCCACATTGATCTTCATTTGAGCCAAAAGTTCGCTAATTCCTATAAAATGCTGATTGGCTAAAATTTCAGTTGGAGCCATCAAAGCACCCTGGAGTTCGTTGCCAATCGCTAACAATAAACTAAGCAATGCAACCAGCGTTTTTCCACTTCCAACATCACCTTGCAATAAGCGATTCATGTGGCTGCCTTCAGCGAGGTCCTTTCTGATTTCTTTCACTACGCGTTTTTGAGCATTGGTTAGTTCGAAAGGCAAGTGATTTTGGTAAAACTCATGAAAAGCAGAGCCGACTTCTGGTAGTGAAAAACCTTTGAGTTTTTGCTGCCGAGCTCCTTTGCGTAGCAGTAATTCAAGCTGTAAAAAAAGAAGCTCTTCAAATTTGAGACGGTAGCGTGCAATTTTGATTTGTGTTTCGGAACTGGGTTGGTGTATTTCCTTCAATGCATGGCCTCGACTCATTAAATTCAAGTCCGCCACTAAATAATTGGGTAGGTTGTCTGGAATTTGACCAGCAACTAGCTCTAATAGAACTGCAATTAATTTACTTAGACCTTTACTTGCCAGTCCTTTTTGTTGGCATTTTTCGGTACTAGGATAAAAGGCTTCGTATCCTTTTCTTTCCATTCCTGGCACTACTTTGAGTAATTCTGGATGAGGAATATTCCAGCTGTTTTGAAAAAACTTGGGTTTACCAAATACGATAAACTCATCTTGTACATTGAGTTTACTTTTGATCCATTGTGTACCTTGAAACCATACTAAATCGATGTAGCCAGAACCGTCAGTAAAACGAGCGTGCAGTTTTTTGTTTCGGCCACTGCCCATTTCACCGATATGCGTCAACTTACCTTTGAGCTGAACGAATTGTTCTTCAGTGCTTATGTGTGCAATGTCGTGAAAAGTACTACGGTCTTGGTAGCGGTACGGGAAATGAAACAAAAGATCTTGGAAAGTGTAAATTCCGAGCTCTTCTTGTAAGGTTTGCGCTTTTTGCGGACCAACTCCTTTAAGGTAGGCAATGGGCGTTGCAAGTAGCGCATTCATGGCGAAGTGTTATTTCCAGTAGCCCATTTTATTGAACTTGTCGATGCGTTCGTTAATGCGTTCATCTGGTTTTTTGGCATCGAGTTCAGTCAGGTAGGCGTGCAATTTATTGCGCAAGATTTCAAACATGCCTTCTTGATCGCGGTGTGCACCGTTGTTAGGCTCAGAAATGACATCATCTACCAAACCATTTTGTTTCATATCGGTTGAAGTGAGTTTTAAGGCAGAGGCTGCAATTTCTTTGTAATTCCAAGAACGCCAAAGAATAGAAGAGCAGCTTTCTGGAGAAATGACAGAATACCAGGTATTTTCTAACATCACTACCTTGTCGCCGACGCCAATACCTAGTGCGCCACCGGAGGCACCTTCGCCGATTATGACACAAATGACGGGCACTTTTAAACGCATCATTTCGTAAATATTACGTGCAATAGCTTCGCCTTGGCCTCGCTCTTCAGCTTCAAGACCTGGAAAAGCGCCTGGTGTGTCGATGAAAGTTACGATAGGTTTGTTGAATTTCTCTGCGAGTTTCATAAGTCGCAAAGCCTTGCGGTACCCTTCTGGGTTCGACATTCCAAAATTGCGATATTGTCGCATTTTGGTGTTGATTCCTTTTTGTTGACCAATGAACATGACGGTTCGTCCATCAAGTAAACCAAAGCCACCTACCATGGCTTTGTCGTCTTTTACATTGCGATCTCCGTGCAGTTCTTGAAACTGGTCGTTGGTCAGGGCGTTGATATAGGCAAGCGTGTAAGGTCTATCTGGATGACGGGATAATTGAACGCGTTGCCAAGGAGTTAGATTTGTAAATACTTCTTTGGTTTTGGCTGCAAGCACCGTTTCTAATTCGGTGATTTTATCTTGCATATCTACTTCGGTCTGCCCAGCAAGCATTTTGGTTTGTTCGATTTGCTCTTCAAGTTCGCGTAGGGGTTCTTCAAAATCAAGATAAGTAGTGCTCATATTTGTTCATTTCGTTTTACAAAAATACGGATTTTCGGCAATTGCTTATCTTTACCAAATGATCTTGTATCCACCGGCCAAAATCAACCTCGGGCTGCATATCTTAGCCAAGCGCCCAGATGCTTACCATGAAATTGAAACTATTATGGCACAGGTGCCTCTTTTCGATATACTGGAAATAACAGAAGACCGACAGGATTACTTTTTACAAACAGGTATATTAGTGCCTCCCGACGACAGAGCCAATCTTTGTGAGCGAGCATTAAGTTTACTAAGGTCAAAAATCAATTTTCCGAAAGTGCGCATTCATTTACGCAAGCAAATTCCAATAGGAGCCGGATTAGGAGGTGGTTCTGCCGATGCCAGTTATACGCTCATGGGGCTCAATGAATTATTTGATTTAGGTTTTTCAGTAGCAGAACTTGCATCAATGGCATCCCAACTCGGTAGTGATTGCCCTTTTTTTATTGAAGGTGGCTTGCAGTTAGCCAAAGGTCGTGGAGAAATTTTACAGAAGTTTCCATCTTTTAACCGACGAGTTCAGCTCGTTTTGTGTAATCCGCGCATTCATGTCTCGACTGCACAAGCATATTGTGGCGTAATACCAAATTCAAGCCGAAAAAGTATTCAAGAAATTGGCGAAGAAAAAAAGCTTGATTCACTTCAAAACGATTTTGAACCCAGTGTTTTCAAAGCATTTCCAGCAATTGCTGAACTTAAAGAAAAACTTAGGAGTGCAGGTGCTTTTTACACTGCAATGTCTGGAAGTGGATCATCCGTTTTTGGTTTATTTGATTTGGAGCAAGATTTCAACCTAAATGGCATCGAACCCCAAACCATTATCTACTCAGGAATTTGGGACTTTTAATAAAAATGTGACTTTTACCCGAATTTTCTTTTCAAATACGCCTATCATTTTTACATTGAATTTATTTGGTTTAGAAATATTTTTATATTTTTGAACTTGTCAGCTTGACACTAAGTATTATTAACCTATTAATTAATTAAGTATGAAGAAAATTTTTACACTTTTAACTGCTCTTGTAATGGGAGTTGTCGCCTACGCACAATTTCCTGCCGTAGGTATCATCGGATCAGCAGTTCCGCCTTACGACTGGTCTGTTGATGTCGACATGATTACTGTTGACGGCGAAATGTATGCTGGAATTGTAACTTGCGTTGCAGGTGAAGCAAAATTCCGTCAAGACGACGCTTGGGCGATCAACTGGGGTGCTGCTGACTTTCCTGTTGGCGTAGGCGTTCAAGATGGTCCAAACATTCCTGTTGCTGCTGGTACTTACCTTGTTCTTTTCAACCGCACAACTGGTATGTACAGCTTCCAAACAAACTTTGATGTAACTTACAAAGTAGATATCACTAACTATTTAGCTGGTGGTGCAACTTTGGCAGCTAACGGAATCCGCGTTGGTGGTAACTTCAGTGACTTTGGTGGTTCTGTAGCTGCTGGTGCAGTTGCTAACTGGTCTCCTGGAGATGCTAACTCTGCGATGACAGACGAAGGAAACAACATTTGGGCAATTACCGTAACTTACCCTGTTGCTTCTTTGGGTGCCACACAACTTTACAAATTTGTAAACGGTGACTGGGGTTCAAACGAAGGTACTGACGCAGCCAACACAATCGCTGTTGACTCTTGTGGTGTTGACGATGGTGCTGGTAACATCAACCGTACTTATGCATTGTTGCCAGGTACTGTATGTTATGTTTGGGATGCTTGTACAGCATGTGGTGTATCAGTTGCTGAAAACGCAATTGCTAACCTTACTGTAGCTCCAAACCCTGCATCTGATGTTGTAAACTTCACTTTCGAAGCGAACAATGCAGCTACCGCAACTGTAACTTTATTTGACCTTGCTGGAAAAGTCGTAGCTACTAAAACAGTTGCTACTACCGCTTTAACAAGTGTAGAAATGAACACAACTGCTTTGCAGGCTGGTTCTTACATCTACAACGTTGTTGCAGGTGACAAAGTTGCTACTGGTAAATTGATCAAGCAATAAGCCATTTCAATTTCATTTCAAAAGCCTGGGTGGTAACACCTGGGCTTTTTTAGTCTTTTTAAATTTCATTTGATAAACTTTTTTGTGATGAAACATCAGTTCTTTTTATTTTTAATGTTTGCTGCCATGACAACTTTGTTGAAAGCACAAATTCTAGAATTGAACCCGGCTTTTCCTACGGTAAATGACGTAGTCACGGTAACTTACGATGCTACCCAAGGAAATGCGGCATTGGTGGGTCAATCGCAAATCTATTGCCATGCAGGCCTGATAACCTCTGCAAGTACTTCTCCAACCAATTGGCAATTTGTCCAAGGTAATTGGGGCACTGTAGATCCGCAAGTGGCCATGACCAACATCGGCAATAACAAGCACACCATTACAATTGATATCGATCAGTTTTATGGATTTCCACAAGGTACAAATGTGCTCAAATTGGCATTTGTTTTTAGAACAGCAAACGGAAGTATTGTAGGTAGAGCAGCTGACGGCAGCGATATTTACTATGATATTTACCCAGTAAATGCCGGTTTACTTGCTAGTTTTTTTCATCCAAGCAACAATACCATTTTGGATATCAATCAGGTACTTCCTGTAGCGGCGGCTTCTAACCAAGCTGCAACGCTTACCCTGAAAGAAGATGGAAATGTATTGCAAACCTTGACAAATTCCACCCAACTTTCTTACAACCTGACAGCTACCTCTGCTGGCACACATTTATTAGAATTCATCGCTGACAATGGTTCAGCACAAATCATTGATACGGCGTACTACACGGTAAATCCGCAAGTGCTTATTCAAGATCCGCCATATTCCAACCTAGTGAATGGTATCAACTACATCAACGACACAACAGTCGTTTTGCAATTATTTGCTCCTCAAAAAGAACACATTTACGTCATTGGCGACTTCAATGCCTGGTCTCCAACGGCAAACTATCATATGAATCTGTCCACCAACAACGCAACTTGGTGGCTAGAAATTTCAGGTTTAACGCCTGGTCAAAAATACGGCTATCAATATTTAATAGATGGCAATATGCGCTTTGCAGATCCGCTAAGCCCTCTGATTCTCGATCCAAATAATGACAACAACATTGGGGCTTTAACCAATCCAACGCCACATCCGTACCCAACAGGCTTAACAACTGGTTTTGTTACTGTTATGCAGCCCGGTGCGCAACCGTACAATTGGGCTGTCACCAACTTTACTGCCCCTGAGAAAAAAGACTTAGTTATTTATGAATTGCTTGTTCGCGACTTCGTAGCCAAACGAAATTACCAAACATTAATAGATACGCTAGATTATCTGAGCAAATTAGGCATCAATGCGATTGAATTGATGCCGCCAGGAGAATTTGAAAATAATGAAAGTTGGGGTTACAATCCATCTTTTCATATGGCCTTAGATAAATATTACGGTACGCCCGAAAAATTCAAGGAGTTTGTAGATTCTTGTCATGGACGCGGAATAGCCGTTATCGTCGATATGGTCTTGAATCATGCTTTTGGCCAAAACCCGATGGTAAAAATGTACTGGGATGCAGCGAATAATCGCCCGGCAGCGAATAATCCGTGGTTCAATGCCATTTGCCCGCATGAACCATATTGTTGGGGCTATGACTTCGATCATACCCGTTTAGCCACTCAGAACTATATTGACCAAATCAATAAATATTGGGTCGAGACGTATAATATCGACGGCTTTCGTTTTGATTATACCAAGGGATTTATCAATAATGGCAATGCCTACAGCATGGAACGCATCAATTTACTGAAGCGCATGGCCGATGAAATTTGGTCTTATAAATCAGATGCTTACGTCATTTTAGAACATTGGTGTGACAACAACGAAGAAAAACAACTAGCAGATCATGGCATGATGCTTTGGGGAAATGTAACCTATAACTACCAACAAGCATTGATGGCCTTTCCTAATTCTTCAAATATCAGTTCGGGTATTTATAGCAACCGTGGTTGGACTGTTCCGCACTTGGTTTCTTACGCCGAAAGCCACGATGAAGAACGCACCATGTTTGAGGCATTGACTTACGGTAACAATACAAATGCCGCACATAACGCCAGAGATTTGTATACGGCTCTAGGAAGGGCACAAGCTTTAGGAGTCATCTTTTTAACTCAACCAGGTCCAAGAATGCTCTGGCAGTTTCAAGAGTTGGGGTATGATATTTCCATTGAGGTTCCGTGCCGAGTTTGCAACAAACCCATACTTTGGAATTATTACACGCAAGCCAGAAGACGTCAACTTTACGATGTGTACGCCGCAACACTTGCCCTCAGAAATGACTATGAAACCTTCCGTTCTTTGAGCTTTCAATATAGTTTAACCGGTGCAGTAAAGCGTATCAACATGAATCACAGCACTATGAACGGTGTTTCTATGGCCAACTTTGCCAACAGTACGCAAAGTGGTATTCCTAATTTCCAGCATGCCGGTTGGTGGTACGAGTACTTTACTGGAGATAGCCTGAATGTAACCAATGCGCTCGCACCCATTAGTTTACAAGCAGGTGAGTACCGCATTTACACAGATGTTAAATTAGCTCAACCAGAAATTACAGACGCACCAGCATCCATCGATGATATTTTGGTTTCAGATTTTGATTTATTGATCTATCCTAATCCGAGCCAAGCTCAAGTCCATGTTGGTTTTTCCGCACTTCAAATAGAACCTTATGAAATCCTACTGCTTGACGCAAGCGGAGCAGTAATTTTGCAAAGGAAAGGGATGACCAACAATGGTGACAACCTTATTGAACTCCAAATTGAAAATTTACCAAGTGCCCAATATCACTTTTTGGTAAAAGTAGGAAAGGCAATCGCGAATCAAGGTTTTGTAAAGGTGGATTAATGAGGAAATGAAGCTCATTCTCTCCATCTTTTTTGGTTGTTATCTTTCTGGGATTGTAGAAGGGCAAATACCACAACCTGCTTTTAATGAGGCTTTTCTTCAAAATGAAGTTGCTGCTGTTTACATTGATATCTCACCAGATTCATTAAACATGTTGCTAGGCGATAGCCTATATGCGGCATATGAGTTTATGGCCACGGTTACCTATCAAAGCGCCAATTTTACCACTACAATTGACAGTATCGGTTTTAGAGCGCGCGGGAACACCTCCTTGGCCTCACAGAAGAAATCTTTCAAGGTCGATTTCAATCGTTTTTTACAAAGTCAGAAATTTCAGGGTTTAGAGGAAATGAACCTGAACGGAGAACACAACGATGTTTCAATACTAAGATCTTTTTTGTCTCATCATTTATTGCGTTCTGCTGGTCTTGCGTCGGCTCGGACAAGTTATGTGAAATTATACATTAACAATGAATATAAAGGACTATACATCAATGTTGAGCACCTCGATGATGAATTTTTAGACTTGCGTTTCCCAGGCCAGGCTAACGGTAATTTATGGAAGAGTGCTTACGGCGCAGATTTGACATGGTGGGGCACAAATCCGACCAATTATGATCAGGTTTATGAGCTTAAAACCAACAAAGATTCAGCTGATTATTCGGCCTTGATACACTTTATTGACGTGCTCAATAATACACCTGCAAGTGGCTTTATATGTGCAATTCAAGAGGTCTTTGATGTGGAGTTATTCTTGCGCAATATTGCCCTAGAAATATTGATAGGCCAGTGGGACGGTTATGCCTACAACAAAAATAATTACTACCTCTACCAACGTGAAAGCGACGGTAAGATCGTTTTTTTATCTTACGACCTAGATAATACTTTTGGCATCGATTGGTTCAATATCAATTGGGCACAGCGCAATATATATACGTGGTCGCCTTCAAATCAAGCCCGGCCGTTGTATACCAAATTTATGGCTAACCCTTACTTCAGGGATCGTTTTACATACCATATGTTGGATTTGCTTAATACGATTTGGAATGTCAATGATTTACAATTGCTACTCGAGCAAAAACAACAACTCATTGCTCCGGCTGCCTTAGATGACGATTACAAAGGATTGGATTATGGCTTTACCGATCAAGACTTTTTAAATGCACTACAGCAAACATGGGGAGCACATGTCAAAAGTGGCATAGTACCTTATTTACAAAATAGGAAAACGAGTGCACTTGCGCAGCTGAGTCCCTATGCGGCTTTGCCGAATCCTTGTTCAATTGGTCTTGATGAATTGAATTTACCTCAAGGTCAAGTACTTTTTGTAACCGATATCATTGGTAGGATAATAGATCCTGCGACTAAAAATTGTATAAAAATCCTGAACTTTGAAAATGGAACCCAACAACGCGTTTATGAAATGGAATAACCTTTTTTTGATCTTTTTATTTTTTGGTGCTTTTCGTGCACAAGTGCTTCAACACGTTGAACCCGCCAACTGGTGGGCAGGAATGGAACACCACCAAGTTCAGGTCTTGTTGCATGGTCAAGAAATTGCCAAGTATAAAGTAGAGGTCTTTGGCCTTCAAATAATAGAGGAAATCAGGACCGAAAATCCAAATTATATTTTCTTGACTTTAGAAACGGCTCAGAAAGTTGCGGGCACTTATCCGATTCGCCTGATAGATAAAAAGAAGGAAGTCGCAAGGCACACTTTTACCTTACTAGAGCGAAAACCCCAATCTCGCTACAGAAATAGTTTCAGTAGTTCTGATGTGATCTACTTGCTCATGCCAGATCGTTTTGCGAATGGTGATCCGACCAATGATTCTGCACAGGGCATGAAAGAGCAAGCCAATCCAACTTTACCAGGTGGCCGTCATGGTGGCGATCTCAACGGTGTAAATGACCGCCTACAATACCTCAAAGACCTTGGCGCAACTACAATATGGATGACGCCATTTTTAGAGGACAACGAACCAGTTTATTCTTATCATGGTTACGCGCAATCCGATTTGTATAAAGTGGACCCGCGCTATGGGACCAACGATAGTTTCAAGACACTTGTTGCAAATGCGCACCAACTTGGCTTGAAAGTCATTAAAGATGAAGTACCAAACCATTGGTCGAGCAAACACTGGATGATACAAGATTTACCTACTAGCACTTGGGTGCATCAATTCGATCAGTTTACCCGCTCAAGTTACCGAACCACCACTCAGTTTGATCCTTACGCATCTGAGGCTGATAAAAAGGCATCAGCCGATGGTTGGTTTGATACCACCATGCCGGATATGAATCAAAATAATTCGTTTTTACTGACCTACCTCATTCAAAATACCATTTGGTGGATCGAGTATGCTGATCTAGACGGCTTGCGTGTCGATACCTATTCTTACAACGATAAAGCGGCAATAGCGGCTTGGACTAAAGCCATCATGAACGAATATCCGAATTTGAACATCGTTGGCGAAGTTTGGATGCACGACCAAGCACAAATGGCCTTTTGGCAAAAAGATAGCCCTCTTGGTGCTTTGCAGTCGTTCAACAGCTACATGCCTTCTGTCATGGACTTTACTTTACACGATGCCATGATGCAAGGATTCAACGAAAAAGAACAAGGATGGGATCAGGGTATGGTGCGTTTTTATGAAAACTTTACTCAAGACTACCTTTATGCGAATCCAAAGAATTTGTTGGTTTTCTTGGAAAATCACGACACCCAGCGCTTTAATGAAACGTACCCAGATTTAGCCAATTACAAGTTGGGATTAACCCTCATAGCCACTACACGCGGCATCCCACAGATTTATTATGGGTCGGAAATTGGCATGCGTGGAAGTAAAGCAGCCGGAGACGCCGATATTCGCCGCGATTTTTTTAAAGGTGCAGTGAGCGCAGAGCGAACGCCAGAGCAAGAGGCCTATTACCAGTTTACCAAAAGACTTTTTAGTTGGAGGTCTTCCCAAAAAGTCATCCACGAAGGCGAATTACTCCAATACGTGCCACAAAATAATGTATATGTTTACTTCAGGTATATTCGTCCTGAAAAAGCGGCAAGTCAAGATCCAGAAGTAATCATGGTCATTCTCAATAATTCATCCAAAGAAGAAGAAATAGCCTGGAGTCGTTACGCTGAAGGATTACATGGTTTTGAATTTGGCAAAGATGTTCTCACCAATCAAACTTTTGATTTCGAACAAAAAACGGGCAAAATCCAAGCTAAAACAGCTTACATCATTAAACTTCAACACTAAAATGCATTTTCAATCCCTATTATTTGCTGTATTATTTGCAGCAACTGCTTTATTTGGGCAGAACTCAAAGCGACAATTTGTTGGCATCGAACTGACAGAAAAAGGTGCCGAAATTCAGGTTTCTGATGGTAAATATATCATTTCAAAGTTATCTGAGTGTATCATTCAGACTGCATTTATTCCGAAGGGAGAAGCTGAAAAATCGGACAGTTCACATGCAGTTCTTTTACAATATCAGGCAAATTCTTGGGAATTCCAGGATTTGCAAACCGAAGCAGTAAAGGAAGTAAAAAGTAAAATGTACATCTTAAAAAGTGGCGCTATCGGCGTGAAGATCCTTACCCAACCGTTTGACATCTCTTATTTCTACAAAACGACAGAAGTATCGGAGGCACGCGGTTATTACTTTGAGCACACGCCGAAAATTGAATTTGACTTAGAACCTGAAGAAATATTAATGGGCGCGGGTGCCAGGTCACTTGGCATGAACCGTCGTGGCTTTCGTTTGCAATTGTACAATCGTGCGCATTACGGTTACGAAACGCATTCTGAACTCATGAATTTTACGATGCCAATTGTCCTCTCGGATAAAGGTTATGCCATTCACTTTGATAATCCGCAAATCGGTTGGCTTGATTTAGATTCAAAAAAAGAAAATAAGCTCACTTATGAGGTTATCGGAGGACCAATGCGTTACCAAGTCATTTTCTCAGAAAACTGGAAAGATTTAACCACCTCGTTAACCGCATTGCTCGGCCGTCAGCCCATGCCAGCGCGTTGGACACTAGGTAATTTTTCGAGCCGCTTTGGTTACCATTCTGAAGCCGAGGCAAAGCAAGTGGTGGCTGCATTTAAAAAAGAACAAATACCATTGGATGCTATTGTTTTCGACCTTTATTGGTTTGGCAAAGACATTCAAGGTACCTTAGGTAATTTTGAATTTTACAGAGACTCTTTTCCAAACGGTGAGAAAATGATCGCAGATTTTCGAAGTCAGAATGTAAAGACTGTACTCATCACAGAACCTTTCGTACTGACCACCTCTAAAACATGGAAAGAAGCCGAGCAGAAGAAGCTTCTCGGTACAGATTCACTTGGGTCTGCCTTTCGCTATGATTTTTACTTCGGAAACACAGGGCTTATTGATTTGTATAAACCTGAAGCACGGGTTTGGTTCTGGGAAATCTACAAAAAATTGCATGCATACGGGGTGGCCGGATTCTGGGGCGATCTCGGTGAGCCAGAAGTACATCCTACCAAACTCAAACATGGCGACAAATGGGCTGATGAAGTGCATAATATTTATGGCCACGATTGGGCACGCTTACTTTACAATGGTTATCGTAAAGAATATCCAACGGAGCGTCCCTTTATTTTAATGCGTGCTGGTTATTCTGGATCACAGCACTATAGTATGGTGCCGTGGTCAGGCGATGTCAACCGCACTTGGGGTGGACTCAAACCTCAAATGGAAATTTCCATGCAAATGGGCTTGCAAGGCATTGCTTACATGCACTCTGATTTGGGTGGTTTTGCAGGCGCTAATAACGATCCCGAGCTTTATGTGCGCTGGTTACAATACGGCGTGTTTCAGCCTATTTTTAGACCGCATGCGCAGCAAGAAGTAGCAAGTGAGGCTGTTTTCAAAGATGAACAAACAAAAGCACTGGCCAAGGCGGCAATTGAGTTGCGTTATCAATTATTGCCCTATAACTACAGCTTAGCTTATGAAAATGCAACAACAGGAATTCCATTGTTGCGACCTATTTTCATGGAATTCCCAACGGCTAAATGGTCATTTTCTGAAACAGAAACCTATATGTGGGGACCGTCCTTTTTAGTGCATGCCATTACTGACTCCATGAGTTCATCAAAGGAAAAGGTATACAAAACAAATCTCCCTGCGGATGCCTCCTGGTTTGATTATCATACAGGTTGTTTGGTTGTTAAATCAAAGGTAAATATGACCAATAATGGAAACTACAATGTAGTGTCTACAACCAAAATGCTCGATTATATTCCAATTTTTGTGCGTTCTGGATCCTTCATTCCGATGAGTCCTGTAGTGCAAGCAACAGAAAACTATCGAGATACCGCAGTTATACTTCATTTTTATATCGACCCCCAAGCTGAAGAGACGTCGTCATTTATCTGGTACGAAGATGATGGCTACACATTTGATGCGGAAGCCCAAGGTGCCGCAAAAAAATTAATTTGTTCGGTTTCGAATAATGGAGGCACTTGCACTGTGTTATTTAATCCTGAAATAGGAGAAAAAATTTGGGAAAAATTCTTTCATTTTAAGTTGCTGATCCATACACCAGACGCACCCAAAAGCATCTACATCAATGGCAAAAAAGCGGCATTTAAATTCAATAAAGCAGAACAAACTATTCTCATCAAAGATTATCCAAAACTAAAAATTCAACAAGCTGGGTTGAAAATGGAAATTTTATGGTGATAACTTTTTCTTTGTGTCAACTTGACATTAAGAAAAAATCAAATATATTTGACTGATTAATCTGTAAAACGCTAAAACGAGAACTATGCAAAAGAAAACTACTACAAGTTTTTTTGCCTTCTTGGTGCTTCTTTGTTTTTCCTCATTTGCCCTAGCGCAAACCGGAATCCGAGGAACCATCACAGACGCTGCCGGAATTCCGCTCTTCAATGCATCCGTATTGGTAGAGGGCCAGGGCAAAGGCGCGGTATCTAACGACAAAGGATACTATGAAATTACTGGTCTAAAGGCCGGATCCTACAATTTGATATTCAAATACATGGGTTTCAGTCCTCAAAACGACCAAGTAACGGTTGTGGCCAATCAAATGATTACCAAAGACTTTCAGTTTGCTTCCAAAACGCAGGATGTCAGTGATGTAGTTGTTATTGGTTATGGTACCCAACGCACCAAAGACCTCACTGGATCTGCAACGGTTATTAACGAGAAAAACTTTGTGCAGGGCTCATTGGCCACTCCAGAGCAACTCGTTATGGGTAAGGTTGCAGGTCTAAAAGTAACCTCCAATGATGGTGCACCAGGTTCGGGTAGCACGCTTCGTTTACGCGGAGGTACCTCAATCAATGCTTCCAATGACCCATTAATCGTTGTTGATGGTGTTCCGCTCGATAACGGCGGCATTGCTGGTGCAGCAAACCCTTTGTCTTTGATCAATCCCAATGATATTGCGTCGTTTGTTGTGCTCAAAGATGCTTCCGCTACAGCTATTTATGGCTCTAGAGCTGCAAACGGTGTCATTCTCATTACAACCAAAAGAGGTTCGGCATCTAATGATGTGAAAGTAGTACTCGATTCAAAGACTTCCGTTTCTACAATTGCCAAATTTTTTGATGTACTCAGTGCGGACTCCCTTCGCAATTTGGTAAATGCCAACGGTACAGCTCAACAAAAAGCGCTTCTCGGCGACTCCAGTACAGACTGGCAGCGTCAGGTATTTCGCAATGCAGTAGTTACGGACAATAATGTTTCAATTACAGGTGGGATTAAAAATTTCCCATATCGTTTATCAGTAGGTAACCGTATTGATAACGGAATCCTAAAAAGAGATCAGTTTGCGCGTACTTCAGTAGGTTTGAACATGAATCCATCATTTTTGGATAAAACCTTACAATTAGAGGCCAATGTGAAATACGTTCAAACGGCTTCGTTTTTTGCCAATCGCGGTGCTTTGGGAGCTGCATTTTTTGATCCAACTCAACCCGTTTATTCAGGTTCAGAAGCTTATGGTGGTTATTTCGAATGGATAGACAATAACAAGCCGAACACGCTATCTCAGCGCAATCCACTTGGCCTTATTGAGCAAATGACGGACCAAAGTAAAGTAAATCGTGCTATTGCCAATGCTAAGCTTACTTATAACTTGCCGTCTTTACCTTCGTTTAAAGCCACCGTCAACGTGGGTGGTGACTACTCAGAAGGCACCGGATATACTATTACACCTGCAACCTCAGCTTCGGGATATTTTACAGATGGCCGTTATTCTAAATACCGCACATCGAAGTCAAATAAATTATTCGAATCCTACTTGAGCTATAACTCAGGTAGCAAGTGGGAAGATCAAACTTTAGAAGTTGTTGCCGGTTATTCTTACCAAGATTGGGATACCGAAAGCCCTAATTTCCCAACTTGGAATGAAGCACAAGACAGTGTTATTGCGCCAGAGGCGGCGTTTCCATTTTATACCCGCAACGTTTTGATGTCTTACTACGGTCGTGCCATTTATAACTATGCCGGTAAATATGTCTTCAATGTGTCGGTTCGCCGCGATGGTTCTTCACGCTTTAGTCCAGATACACGTTGGGGTATTTTCCCAGCTGCCTCTGCGGCTTGGTTGATCTCTGAAGAGGATTTCCTCAAAGACAGCAAAACAATCAACATGCTCAAATTGCGCGCTGGTTGGGGAGTCACCGGTCAACAAGATGGCATTGGTGACTACGCCTATATTGGTAACTATTTCCAAGGTGCAACAACCGCTCAATACGCTTTTGGAGGCCAGTATTACCAAGTATTGCGTCCTGCTGGTTTCGATGCAAACCTCAAATGGGAAACCACTTCCTCTTACAATATTGGTTTGGATTTCGGTTTCAAAAACGACCGATTTTCTGGAAGTGTTGATCTCTATCAAAAAGATACGCGCGACTTGTTAGCAACAGTTCCGGTTCCGGCTGGTACCAATTTTACCAACGAAATCTTGACCAACGTTGGTGCGATGCAAAACCGCGGTGTTGAAATCTCTTTGAACTCTGGCCTCATTGCGACCAAAGACATGCGTTTGGATTGGACCATCAATGCAACTTACAACAAAAACGAAGTATTGAAGCTCGCTCAAGTGCTTGACACCACATCACCAGGTGTCTTGATCGGCGGTATTGGCGGTGGTATTGGTAACACCATCCAAGCACATCAAATTGGATACCCTACCTATACTTTCTTCGTTCTTGAGCAGCAATATGATTCTCAAGGCCGTGTCATCGAAGTAGGATCTCAAGCTGAAATCGATATGAACGGCGATGGCAACATTACTGCTGCCGACAAATGGAAAGATACCAATGCCTTTGTTGATCGCAACAAAGACGGCATCATCAATGTCAAAGACCGTTACTATGCTGGTCAGGCAGCACCAAAAATGTTCTTTGGAACTGCATTTAATTTCCAGTACAAAAAGTGGTATGCTGGTTTTTCAGCACGTGCAGAATTGGGTGCTACTATTTACAACAATATTCATTCAAATAGTGCCACTTTCCAAACAATTGATGGTACCAAAAAATACCTCAACAACATCAGCTCTTTGTACTATCAAGATGAAGTACAGCGCACCACTGCAAGTCAGTTAATGTCTGATCATTATCTGGAAAGTGCTAATTTCTTGCGCATGGACTTCATTAATGTGGGATACAACTTTGGTAAACTAGGTTTTGCGAAAGAAAAAGTTGGTCTAAACGTCAATTTTGTTGTACAAAATGCTTTTGTACTTACAAAATACAGCGGTCAAGATCCAGAAATTGGTGGAGGTATCGACAACAATTTCTATCCACGTCCACGCGTGTATTCAGTTAACTTAACATTCAATTTCTAATTTTTAAACCATGAAAAGATTAGTCACTTATACAATCCTTGCCAGCACACTTCTTTTGGGTGCTTGTGGCAAAAATTTAAATCAATCGCCAAAATACGGTCTCAATGCAGAGGCTGTTTACAGCGACCCTGATAACTATATCAAAGTACTTGCCAAGCTTTATTCTGGTATGTCCATGACGGGCAATCAAGGTCCAGCAGGGCAGGCAGACATCGCAGGTATCGATGAAGGTTTCTCCGCATATGTTCGCGTACTTTGGAACCTCCAAGAACTTCCTACCGACGAAGCAATTTGTGGTTGGAACGACCCAGGAATTCCAGATCTGAATAAAACAGAGTGGAATGCAGACAACGTTTGGGTAAAAGGGATGTACTACCGTATATTCTATCAAATCACACTCTGCAATGAGTTTATTTGGCAAACACGCGATGAAAAACTCAATGAGCGTGGTTTCTCATCTGCACAAGTAAATGCAATTGTAACCATGCGCAACGAGGCGCGTTTCTTGCGTGCACTGGCTTATTACCATGCTATGGATTTGTTTGGAAATGTTCCTTTTGTGACAGAAGAAGATCGCGTAGGGGCATTTACACCTGAGCAAATTCAAAGAGCAGACCTATTCGAATATATCGAATCTGAAATCAAGGCTATAGAAAACGACCTCACACCTGCAGCATCTGTTGCTTACGGCCGTGCATCTCAAAGTGCTGCACACGCACTCATGGCAAAAATGTACCTCAATGCGAAAGTGTATACTGGCACCGAGCGCTACACAGATTGTGCGACGTACTGTGAGAAAGTCATCAATACCAACACATTCCAACTCGACGACGTATACCAGGATGTTTTCTTAGCAGATAACCATACTTCCCCAGAGATCATTTTCCCTGTTGTTTATGACGGCTTGTATGCACAAACTTGGGGTGGCACAACCTTCATGATTTGTTCTACTTTGGGTGGAACCATGGTAGCTGCAGATTATGGCGTCAATGGCAAATGGGCTGGTAACCGCGCCACACGACCATTTATCGAGAAATTTGCAGATACTTCTGTTGATTCGCGTTGGTTGTTCTACAATACTGGACACCAATTGGACATTACTTCTATGAGTACCTTCATCCAAGGTTATCCAAATCCGAAGTATAAAAACAAAACCAAAGATGGTTTAAACGGTTCTAACAATGCGACTTCAGCACATGTTGATGTGGACTTCCCGATGTTCCGCTTGGCTGATGTATTTTTAATGTATGCAGAGGCTAAGTACCGAACTGGTGACCAAGCAACAGCTGTTCTCTACATGAATAAAATCCGCGAAAGGGCATTTGGAGATCAATCACACAACTATTCAAGTGTTGTGCTCCAAGATTTCTTAGATGAGCGCGCACGTGAGCTCAATTGGGAATGTACCCGTCGTACAGACCTTATACGTTTTGATCAGTTTACAGGAGATTCTTATTTGTGGCCGTTTAAAGGTGGTTTAGACGTAGGTCAGGCAACTGCAGACAAATACAATTTATATCCGCTTCCAACAGCTGATATCGTACTCAATCCGAATTTACAACAGAATTCGGGTTACTAATATTCAAGATGTTGATTGATGGAAAGGGGGGAGTCTTCGGATTCTCCCTTTTTTTGTGCTTTTGATGCTAGAGTTGAATGCCGTGTGAAGCTCTTATTAACGGTTGTATTCCACTTGAGCGTTCACGCAAGCCGAATTGGAATTTGAGGCTTTGTTTTTTAGGAAGTTCTACGCCAAACCCAACAAAATAGCGCCATTGAACGGTAGCGCCTGTTACAATAACATCTGTGGGAGTATAAACGATGTTTGCATTCCAGCGGTAGAAGTGCTCGGCACTGAGTTGTGGGCTGAGTGGAAAATTTTTAATATCGTAGCTCAGACTGAGTTTATTGCGCCAAATACTACTCGTTTGTTTGCCTGTTTGGACACTCCATTGTTGGATGCTACTCCATGATAAATCTAAGCGTTTAGGTCCAATATCGAAAGCGTCAAGTATGGAGAAGTCAGCGCCAATTTGAAATCGTTGCGAGAGGCGATCTGCTTGAAGCACAAATTGGTCTCCTTTTTCATTGGATACAAGTCGGTACGCGCCCACTAATTTGATGCCATCCCAAATTTGAATAGAGGGACCAACATCAAAATAAAGCCTGTCAAATCCAACACCTATGTTTTGGCGTTCGCCAATTTCAAAAGAAGTTTTAAATGATTTATTCCATTTTTTGGTGAGGCCAGCGTCCATCCAAAGTCCGGTTTGTGCACTCGCAATTTGGCAATAAAAAAGTATTGGAAGGAGTATTTTTTTCATTAGAAGATAATTTGCAGTGTGCCAATATCTTTGATGCTTTCTTTTACTTCGATAAGCACATTTTGACTCACTTCTTCAGGTATATTTGAGCTATTTGCTTGATCACCTATCACATAAACTTTATAGTTACCTACTTGCAGATTTTCAAAAATAAATTCTCCATTCGAATTTGTCCTTACATCGTCGCTTGGATGGGTGTCGTCTCCGTAGCAGATATAAACACGTTTTTCGGCCATAGGTACAAGCGCGGTACTTAGAAAATTGGCGCTGCCTTGATTGACAACATCTGTTGCAAAATTAGTATTCCCATTGTCTAAATCGGGAATATCGCCGACTTGTTTATATACCATTGTAAGGAGATCTTGATTTAAGGACATTGTAAAATTTAAAGGGTTCACAGTCGTTAACTTATTTTTAACCGCTTGCGCAATGTCTAAATTAGAATCGCTATAATTGAAAATTACTTCTAATCCGATTCTACCGTCCAAACCAGGATCAGCAACAGATACCCAATTTGGGTTCTTGAAGTAGATGTAATAGTTATCGTTGTTACTCACTTTATTGAGTAAGAAATAGTCGCCATGCTCTATTTGATTCCCACCGGTAAAAATGAGTTGCTGAATTTCTACTTCTCCTGGTTTAAACTCCTGCCCCATAATTTTTCCTCTAATGGCTGAAGTGCCTCCCGGACCTGGGTTTTTCTTGACACAAGCGCTTGTAAGCAGGCTTAATGACAAAATTAATATGGAAAGAAAGCTAATTTTTAATAATTTTTTCATGAATGGCTTTGTTGGGTTCTGAGATAAAATAGATGCCGTTGGATAAATTTGTTAAGTCTAGTTCAATAGTCTGCGAATGATACGGAAGCGTCAGAAGTAATTTTCCGTAAAAGTCTGTTATTTCGAGTAAACCGTTTTCAGGCAATCCTGAAATGGTTAGTTTAGTCGAACTTGGATTTGGAAAAATTTGAAGGTCTGGCTTCTTTTGATCAGAAATACTTGCAGTACAGGTACCGAACATGTTGGCATCCATCCAGGCTGTTCTGTTGCTTATCCAAGTTTTAAAATAGGTAATTTCTTCTAGGTAGGTCTGACCAATAAAATTATTTGGCCAAACGTAATTACCCAAGATAGGCCATTTTTGATAGTGTCTCTGGGCCGGGATTTCTAATAAATTCGCCATGGAATCTATAAATTGAAATAAAACACTATCGCTTAGTGTGCTTTGTCGGAGTGCGGTCCAACGGCAATTGACTTCGTTGGCGTACAAAGTGTCCTCGAGCATGCGGTTCCACCAGAATGGATTCTGTAAGGCGCCGCTGCCGCCACAGATGCTATTGAAATTTATTTCCCATCCAGTGGTATTACCTCCCTGACAATAATTTGCGTTCCCCCATGCGATATTATAATCCCAGAGGGGGCCGGCTACAAGTTTTCCACCCTCACTAAAACGCTGCTTATGCAAAAAGGTGGAGATACGATAACCATCGACATTCTTTGAAAGTTCTGTCAGCAAGAAATAATCAATAAATGAGGCAACATCGATGTAAGCTTTGTAGCCGTTAGCTGGGTCTGTGAAAGTGGGACTTTTGAGCGCGACCTCCCAATCAGTGATGTAATCTTGAATGTAGGCCTTTTGTATAGGGTGAATTGAGTCAATTTCAGGATCGTGAAGTTGATAATTGATTGGCCCTGTGCCAGGTGCTTGGCAGGTGTAGGGTGAGGTCCAGGCAATCACGCCCCCTGCTGTTGTTTTATCAATTTTTAGGATGTATCCACCAGTGAGGTGGTTATCAAGGGTGTCTGCGTAATTGAGTGGATCGATGTTCACACGTCCAGGATTGGTTTTAATTCGTTCCATGAGTACATAGACGCCGATGTAATTTCCATTTAAAATGACTTCACAAAACTGCGTGCGCGGTGCCCAACGACCCATTTCATTGCCAAGTTTATAGGTCAAGACATTTCGCATCAGCGCTTTGTCCGTATAGGGCGCATAGAGGATCCAGTCGTTGTCTGAAGGCCAGTCAAAAAGTGAAACGTTGTAGTTCACAGAATCTGGTCCCCTGGTTTCAAGGCCATAAGACTGTTGCGGAAAACCACCGCTCGAAGAACCGCGTTTTTCAATAGCAATTTGTCCATAGAATTCGTTGTATGCGTCGTTGATATAATTGACTTGGCCTGGCCCGTTGTAAATGATGCCCATTAAGGCATCGATTTTGGGTTCGTCAGGGATGTTAACGCCATCAGTATCAATGACAACAATTGGAAGTGTGGAGCTGTCAAAAATAGCCGGATCACTAAACCAAGATGGGGTATTGTAGTATGTTTGATTCGCGTTTGAAGTGCCCACGCTTAAAAAGGGTCTGCAAGAGAAGTCAGAGGAGCTGTTGTTCTGATTGAAAACGGCAATACACAAAATATTGGGCCCTTGAATTAAAATATTTTGAAATTGGTTTGCCGTGAGCAAAACAAGTTCAGGTTGACCATTTTGATATAATTGCGCTTCATGCGAAATATTAGCAAGTGTATTGTAGCTCGGGACACCGCTTGGAATTCCATTTCTTGCAATTTCAATACCATTCAGATAAGCGATATAGCCATCGTCGTAGTCTAAATGCAAAGCAATAGCAATAATTGAAGAAAGATCAGAAATGCTAAAAGACCGCCTCAAATAGACTGCGGTAGTATTCGTCGGTAAAACAGTGAAGTCGTCGTTGTCTCCAAAACCAAAACCACCTTTGGCTGAACTCCATGCTGCATCATTGAAGCCTGTTGCTTGCCAGTTGTTTGGGGTATTTACGTTTGGAATTTGGTATTTCCAAGTGGTAGAATCATATAAAATGGTTTCCCAGTGGTTGAGTTGGGCATTTGATTGAAACACAACGAACCCCCAAAAAAAGGTGTAAATCCAAAACCTCATGCTTGCAAGTTACGATTTTTTCGGGCTTTGTCCATGAGAATAATACTGAACGCATATAAAATCCATGATACCGAAAGCCCTGCAGGCCAGTCGCCATACTTGGTATAAAAGGTTTGGTCAGTGCGCAATTCTACAACCTGAGAAAATGCAGCTTTGGTCCAGTAGGCAGTTTTCTTGATGATTTTTCCCCTAGGGTCAATACTGCCGCTCGTGCCGGTGTTCGCACTGCGCAAAACCCAGCGGCGGGTTTCGATGGCGCGCAAGCGGGCAAACGAAAAGTGTTGTTGGTAACCAGGAGTGTTGCCCCACCAGCCGTCGTTGGTAATGATACACAGTAATTGTGCGCCTTTTTGTACTTGCTGGCGCACTAAATCGCCATAGATAGACTCATAGCAAATAATAGGCGCAAGTTTAACTTGATCTAAACTCAATATTTTAGGTTCTTTTTCAATGCCCAAGGTGCCAGATGTGCCGCCATTTTCGATGGCAAGCGCCGAGAGAAAGGGAAGATAAGTCGAAAACGGAACGAGTTCTACACCGGGAACTAATTTGGATTTATGTGCATACTGCGGCGCTTCTTTTTTGGTCAGTAGTACAGAAGAATTGTAGCTTTCGTACCATTGGCTTGTGTTTGGAATAGGTGTGCTAGCGACGGATTGCTTGGCATCAAAAATCTTGACTGTAGAGGCACCGATTAACAAATCCACTTTTGGCCATTTGCTAACTTGCTCTTGAAGTTGTTGACCAAAGGCAAAAGTGTGAAGTTTGTCTTCCAAAAAAGAAAGCGGCAAGGCCGTTTCTGGGGCTATGACAAGGTTCGTTTGAGAAGTAACGTGTCTATTGGCAAGATTGATCAAAGAATCGGTGAAAGCTTCGTTGCTTGCACTCGCTGCAAATTTTTCTTTATACGGGTCTATGTTCGGTTGCAGAACAACAGCATTTAAATAGGTCGGTTTTTTAGCTGCATCAGAAAATGTAGCAAAGGGAATCAGTATTTGACTGATCACAATTGGCAACAGTAAAATTCCGATGATAGTGAAAATATTTTGGTTTCTTTTGGCTACATTTCTATACACATTATATAAACGGAATAATAAAAGATTGACCAATAAAATCCAAGCACTGCCGCCGAGCGTACCAGTCCATTCATACCACTGCACCCAGCCCGTGCGCACTGAGAAGTAATTACCCAGGGTGAGCCAAGGCCAAGAGAGGTCCCAGCGGTGATGACCGAATTCAAATAATATCCAAATAGGGATGAGCAGTAGAAAGGAATAACGCGTATTGATTTTTCTGTCGATAAAACTCCAGGATCCAAACACAAGGGTCATGAGCAGTGCGTTCACTGTGAAGGCAAAAATGCCACCGCTAATGGACGCGTTGGCCACCCACCAAGTGGTGCCAATATTCCATAATAAGAAGGATAGGTAGGTCCACAATCCAAGTTTCCATGGTTTTTTGTCACCCGCTAAAAATTGTTGTCGCAATAACAAAAGCGGCACAAAACCAATAAACACGAAAGGCGTAAAACTACCCGTGTTGGGAAAGCTTAAAATGAGCAGTGTACTTGATAGGAGTGCGAGGAGGTAATTTTTCATTCAAGGTTGCGTCTGTCCAAAATTAAGGATTATACGGAGAAACGCGCTTGCTTTTCTTCTGCGAAAAACTTGGGCAAAAAAAAGCCCCCAATCAGGGAGCTTTTCAGAAATATTGCGTTGACTTAAGCTTCGGTTGTCTCAAAAGGAACAACTGAAACAAATGAACGATTGTCTTTTTTCTTGCGGAATTCAACAAGACCGTCTGTTAAAGCAAATAAGGTATGATCTTTACCAATACCAACATTGTTGCCTGGGTGGTGTTGAGTACCACGTTGACGAACGATGATGTTACCAGAAATAGCAGCTTGACCACCAAAGATTTTTACACCTAGACGTTTGCTATGTGATTCACGACCGTTTTTCGAACTACCGACTCCTTTTTTGTGTGCCATGGTTTCTAATATTTAGTTCCCGAAGGAAAATTATGCTTTGATACTTTTAATTGTGATAGCAGTAAATTGCTGACGGTGTCCGTTTTTAACGCGGTAACCTTTGCGACGCTTCTTTTTAAAGACGATGACTTTGTCTCCTTTTACATGATCGATAACTTCTGCGGTGACTTTTGCACCTTCTATAGCTGGGGCGCCAAGGGTAACTTTGCCAGCATCTTCGATCAATAAAACACGGTCAAAATTAAGTTTTTTACCTGCTTCAGCGTCAAGACGATGTACAAAAACCTTTTGGTCTTTTTGCACTTTAAATTGCTGCCCTGCTATCTCTACAATTGCGTACATATAGCTTTAATTAATGTTTGATATTCCAAAATTGGTTTGCAAAGATAGTGTTTTCAATGCGATTGCCAAAAAAAATGACAAACTTTCTTACGCAGTTTGCTTCAATTTGTTGCTTTGGTATTGGCAAAATTGATCAGCAGAACGCCGGCAATAATTACGAACATGGCAACAAATTGCTGCCAAACCAGTGTTTCACCAAAGGCGAGTCCGAGAAAAACCGCAACAATCGGGATAAAATAAGTGACAGCACTTGCCGCTAATGCACTCGTTTGGGCAATGATTTTATTGAACAGAACGACCGCAAATGCAGTTCCAACTATGCCTAAAATACCGATAGCAAGAAGGCCTTGTGGCGCTTTGGAATGGTTGCATATGACATGAGGTGTGTCAAATGCGAAAAAGCAAATGAGTGCAGGCAATAAAGCAATTGAAAAGCCACCTGTTGCAACTTCTATGGGTTGATAGTGTTGGAGTTTATGTTTGATTGTATTTAGACTTAGGCCATAAAGTACCGTAGCAATAATAATTGCAAGGGCAGGAATTATTTGTGCTTGCGTACTCGTGGATTGCCCAGCCAGTAACAGCCATGAAATACCACCGAATCCGATGAGTGTACCTAGTATTTGTTGGAGGACAATCTTTGTTCGGAAAATGAAATAGCCAATAATGAGTGTAAAGACGGGTGTAAAGCTGTTCATGATGCCCGCAATACTTGAATCGAGGCTTTTTTCGGCATAGGTAAAAAGAAAAGCAGGAATAAGATTTCCGCCAAGACCTACAATTGAAAAGAAAAGCAAGTCCTCTTTGCACTCCATTTTTTTAAAGAGTTTTGGAAACCAGGGTAAGAAGACCAAGCCTGCTAGAACGATTCGAATACTAGCAACCTGTGTGGAGCTAAAAATTGTATTCCCGGTTGCGTCGAACATGCCGAATTTCATCAAGATAAAAGAGCTCCCCCATATGCTGGCTAAAACGGGGATGAGCAAGTAGCTGAGTTTTTTATTTGGCATATGCAAAAGTAGCTTAAAACCAATGATAAATGGAGGCTTAAAATTGGATATCAACAAAATGTTGAAAAAACTCCCACTATTTCCCACTAAAGATACTTAATGTATTGTTTTACAACGCTTTTGACATGTAAATAATTGTTAATATGTAACCTTTATTTGCTCTTTACGTTAGAAGTTATCAACATTTAAAATAGATGGTGGTAAAAAGTGGTAAGAATCCGCTAAATTTACCCATTATAACGCTATGTCAGGACTAGTAGGAGAATTTGAGGTCAAAATAGATGAAAAGGGGCGCTTCCTCTTTCCATCTGGTTTGCGCAAGCAATTGCCTGCTGTTTCCCAGCGTGATTTCATGCTCAACAAAGGATTTGAAGACTGTTTGACTTTATTCCCGTTACCAGAATGGGAGCGCATAAGTCAGAAGTTGTCTAAGATGAATTTGTTTAAGCCCAAAAACAGGATGTTTTATCGTTTGTTTCATCAAGGCGCCAAGCAGGTATCCTTGGACAACGCGGGTCGCATCTTGGTGCCTAGTACTCTAATGGAGCGCGTGGGTTTGGTTGCGGAGGTAATGCTTATTGCCTACAATGATCGTATTGAAATCTGGGATAAGTCTAAGTACTTCGAAATGATCGAAGGCAACATGGCGGATTTCGCTGATTTAGCGGATGAAGTAATGGGTGATTTAGACAATGAAGATTAATACTGACTACCACATTCCCGTCATGTTGCAACCATGCCTAGAGGGCTTAGCTCTTCAGGCCGACGGCATTTATGTCGATGTCACCTTCGGAGGTGGTGGTCATTCGCGCGCTATCTTCGATCAACTTTCTTCCAAAGGCCAGCTAGTTGTCTTTGACCAAGACCCAGATGCGAGGAACAATGCTTGGGAGGCCCCAAATTTTCATTTTGTACCCGCCAATTTTGCTTTTTTAAAGAATCATTTGCGCGCGTTGCGCATGCCTCAAGTAGATGGCATTTTAGCTGATTTAGGGGTTTCCTCTCATCAATTTGATACAGCTCAGCGCGGTTTTAGTATCCGTGAAGACGCGCCATTGGATATGCGCATGAACCGCAACGGCGGCCAGTCTGCAGCCGAGTTTATCGCCAAAGCAGATGAACAAACACTTGCCAATATTTTATATGAATACGGTGAGTTGCGCAATTCCAGAGTTCTCGCCGCTGCGCTCGTTCGCCAGCGTGACAACGCACCCATCTCCAGCACATTTGAGCTCATGAAAGCGCTTGAGCGCTATGCCCCAAAATTCAAAGACCATAAATTTTATGCGCAGGTTTTTCAAGCTTTTCGCATAGAAGTCAACCAAGAAATGCAAGTGCTAAAGGATTTTTTAGAACAAGCTGCCCAAGTATTGAAACCAGGTGGGCGTTTGGTCGTGATGTCTTATCATTCCTTAGAGGACCGTCTGGTCAAGAACTTTTTAAAAAGAGGGAGTTTTTCAGGAGAAATAGAAAAAGATTTTTTTGGAAATATTCAAAAACCATTTACCGAAGTAAACAGGCATCCGATTATAGCTGATGCAGCAGAATGTGCGCTGAATTCAAGAGCGCGTAGTTCCAAACTAAGAATTGCGCAAAAGAATGGCTAAAGACAACACACAACAAACAAAGAACCGCAAAGGGGGCAAAGCAAATGCGTTTGCGCAGATCCTTAACGGCGAATTTTTGACCAAGTCGTTTGTGCTCGATAACCTCAACTATATCTTTTTTATCATGTTGTTGCTTTTGCTTTTGGTGGCAAAAGGATATTACGGAAAGCAACTTAATAAAGATATCGATACCGCTCAACGCAATCTAGACCAACATGCCGCCGAATTCATTGAAGCCAAAGCCAGACTTGAATTGGTCACGCGCCGCTACAAAATGGCAGAGCGTCTTGCTGACAGGGAATTGAAAGAAACTAAAAACGCAACTAAAGTCATCCGCATTAAAAGCAAACATGAGTAAGGATCGCAATTATTTATATTACCGCGCTTACCTCGTTTATTTTGGGTTTGTAGCCCTGATGTTAACAGTGTTGTATGCTACCATTAACCTTCAAATCAATGGGCCAGGCGGCAGTATGCAAATGGACAAAGGCGAATTACCTACAAGGGTTGCTGACCGCACACCTCGAATGGGTCAAATTTTGGATCACAACGAGGTGCCGCTTGTCACGAGTGTCACTTTTTACGATATCTACATGGATCCAACCGTAGTCGACTCGGCTTTATTCGATGAGCAAGTTGGCGCTTTGGCAGCGGGCTTACATCGTTTGTATCCGGATCAGTCTGCTCGTGCGTATGAAACTAAAATCCGAAAAGCCCGAGCAAATGGTTTTCGATATGTATTGATACGACGAAAAGTCACCAATCAAGAGCGCAAAAGACTAAGATCACTTCCAATTTTTAAGTTGGGTCAAATGAAAGGCGGCATTATTGATAACGTGGAAGTGATTTTACGCAAAAAACCTTTTGGAAATCTCTTAAATCGGACCTTAGGTTATTTCAAAATCAATAATGGTTCGGATACTTTGCGCGTCGGTATTGAAGGCGCATACTATGATTACCTTAAAGGGGAAGTCGGTAAGGAACTTGAACAGCGCATCTCTTCTGGTTGGAAACGTACCGGAAAAATCATCAAAGATGCCGTTGAAGGGGCCGACGTAGTGACCACTATTGACAAAGAAATTCAGGAAGTGGCTCATTCTGAGCTTGAAAAACAAATGATCTACATGGATGCCGAGCACGGAAGTGTGGTACTCATGGAAGTGCAAACGGGCTATGTACGGGCAATTGCCAACCTTACTAAAGTAAGCAGAGGAAAGTATACAGAGAGTTTTAATTATGCACTAGGGCATCTGGAAGTGCCTGGTTCAACGTTCAAATTGGCCTCCATTATGGCGGGTCTCGAAGACGAGCGTTTTCAGATCACCGATAAAGTCAATGCAACTGGAAGATATTCAATTGGCGGAGACGGCATGTCTGATTCGAATCACGGCATGGGATATGGTGTAATAACCATACAACAGGCATTCGAGAAGTCATCAAATGTGATATTACAACTCATTTACCGAAGCTACCGCAAAGACCCAGAAGTATTTATTGAAAGACTCAAACAGTTTGGTCTAACAGAAAAACTAGGCATAGACCTCGAGGGCGAACCGCGCCCAAAAGTTACCAAACCGGGTGATCCAAATTGGTCAATTCTTTCCTTGCCTTGGCAATCTGTAGGTTACGAAGTCATGCAAACACCGCTTCAGACTTTGGCGTTTTACAATGCAGTTGCCAATAAAGGCAAACTGGTACGTCCACTTTTTGTAGAAAAAATTAAAAGACAAGGTCAAGTCATTAAAACTTTTGAACCCGTTGTACTCAACCCTGAAATTTGTTCTAGCCACACGCTGCAAATATTACAGCGCTGTTTGGAGGGCGTCATGATACGCGGAACAGGTAGAGCCTTGACGAGTTCTTTATTTACCATTGCGGGTAAAACAGGTACAGCTCAGTTGCTTGGTGAGAGTGGTTACCGAGACCAAAAAATTAGGGCATACCAGGCGTCTTTTGTGGGGTATTTCCCTGCGAAAAAACCAATTTACTCTTGTATTGTTGTGATTTCCAAACCGGTACGGGCTTATTATGGCGCCGCCGTATCTGGAACAGTATTCGCTGAAATTGCCAATAAGGTTTATGCGTCTGCGCTGCAATATCACCGCGCAGTCAATGATCCGCGCAATCCGCTTGCCAATGACGTTCCCACTTTCAAAACCGGGCAGCGCAGAGACCTCACTTACCTCTTAAAAGTGCTCAATGTACACCATCAACTCAACACCTCAAGTGAATGGGTACAGAGCGATACCGCAGATAAGCAACTGCAAGTACAACGAAAAACAATTTTGCGCAACAAAGTACCAAATGTATCAGATATGAGTGCCAAAGACGCGGTGTATTTACTCGAAGAGCGCGGCCTCATTGTACAAATTTCTGGCAGAGGTAAAGTCACAAAACAATCAATCAGCCCCGGAGCACCACTAGTTAAAGGACAACTCATACATATCAAATTGAATTAAATGCAGCAATTAGAAACACTTTTAAAAGGTATTTCCTATCAGCTTCTTCAAGGACAAATTGAAGCAAAAATCGCTGCATTGGTATTTGATTCAAGACAAGCCCAAGTAGATACTTTGTTTTGCTGTATCGTTGGGACACAAACCGACGGCCACCAATACCTACAAAAAGCCTATGAACAAGGATGCAGGTTTTTCTTGGTTCAAAATAAAGTAATTGCACCCTCAGATGCCACAATCATACAAGTTCAAAATACGGGAAGTGCGCTTGCACAATTAGCCTGTGCTTTTTACGGCCATCCGTCTCAAGAACTTCAGTTAGTTGGCATTACGGGTACAAACGGCAAAACAACGACCGCTACATTATTGCACGATTTGTTTACAAAACTCGGCCATCATTGTGGTTTGCTTTCAACAGTAGTCAATAAAATTGGCACTTCTTCGCTTACGGCTACCCACACGACCCCAAATCCGATTGCATTAAATCAATTGCTACGAGAAATGGTCGACACTGGCTGCACGCATTGTTTTATGGAGGTGAGTTCGCATGCCATTGACCAGCAGCGCATCGGTGGTTTGCATTTTGCGGCAGCTGGCTTTACGAATATTACACATGATCACCTGGATTACCACCATACTTTTGCCGAATATTTACGTGTCAAAAAGTCTTTTTTTGATGAATTAGCACCTACCGCTTTTGCGTTGGTAAACACCGACGACAAAAACGGCCAGGTGATGCTTCAGAATACAAAAGCCAAGCGTTACACCTATGCCCTGAAAACGCCTGCAGATTTCAAGGGTAAAATTATAGAAAACAGCCTTGGCGGGTTGGTATTACAAATCAACGGCCAAGAGGTCCACACGAGGTTGGTTGGCGCCTTTAATGCGGCTAACTTATTATTGGTATTTGGAATCGCTACAGAATTAGGTCAAGATTCTTTGGAGGTTTTGCGCGTTATTTCCGAGTTGACGCATGTTGCAGGTCGTTTTGAGCATTTGCGCAGTTCCAAAGGGCTCACGGCAATAGTCGACTACGCCCACACCCCAGATGCCTTAGATAATGTACTCTCGACAATCAATGCTTTTCAAAAAGAACCACGTATCATCACTGTGGTGGGTTGTGGCGGAGACCGCGACAAAGAAAAGCGCCCTAAAATGGCTGCAATTGCCGCGGCAAAAAGCCAGCAAGTAATCCTGACCTCAGACAATCCGCGAAGCGAAGATCCGCAGCAAATTATTGCCGAAATGGAATCTGGTCTAGATGCCATCGGAGCTGCCAAAACACTTTCAGTAATCGATCGCCAACAAGCGATTAAAACGGCTATTCTACTCGCTCAACCCGGGGACATCATTCTTATCGCTGGTAAAGGTCACGAAACCTATCAGGAAATCAATGGCGTACGCACGGCTTTTGACGATGTAGCAATAACACAAGAACTTTTTAACCAACTCGATAAATAATATGCTCTACTATTTGTTTTCTTGGCTCGATCAATTGAATCTACCCGGTGCTGGTCTCTTTCAATTTATTTCATTTCGTGCCTCTATGGCACTCATTACTTCATTGATTGTCTCAGTCGTTATTGGTAAGCGCATCATTGCCCGCTTGCGCTTACAACAGATCGGTGAAACTGTTCGCGATCTAGGCTTGGCAGGGCAGTTGGAAAAGTCTGGTACCCCTACGATGGGTGGTCTGATCATTTTGGCGGCAATCCTCATTCCGACTTTGTTGTTTGCTAAATTGCAAAATGTTTACGTCATCACGATGCTCATTGCCACTGTATGGTTAGGGCTCATTGGTTTTTTAGATGATTACATCAAAGTATTTAAAAAGAACAAAGAAGGCCTTAAGGGGACTTCAAAAATCATTGGGCAAATTGGTGTTGGCCTAATAGTCGGCAGTATCCTTTATTTCTCTGATTCGGTTGTGGTTCATAAGCGGGTTGCGGCAAATTACCGCTTGCAAGCCGATGAAAAATTTGTAACCCACGAGCATGCTCAAACCGATGGCGAAAATTACAAATGGATCAAAACCGATGACATGACCACAACCATCCCCTTTTTCAAAGGCAATGAGTTCAATTACAACTGGCTCATTGGTGACATCAACAAGTCCTACGGCTGGCTCATTTTTATTCCAATCGTCATTTTCATCGTCATTGCCGTATCAAATGGTGCCAACATGACCGACGGACTCGACGGTCTAGCTACCGGAACTTCTGCAATTGTCGGCTTAGCGCTGGCTGTCCTCGCCTACGTGAGTTCACATGCCAAATTTGCCGACTACCTGAATGTCATGTACATTCCAGAGGCCGAAGAGCTTGTGATTTTCATTGCCGCATTTGTGGGTGCATGTGTAGGCTTTTTATGGTACAACGCATTTCCAGCGCAAGTTTTCATGGGAGACACCGGAAGTCTTGCACTAGGTGGCATCATTGCGGTTTTTGCCATCGCAATCCGTAAAGAATTACTGATTCCTGTGTTATGTGGCATTTTTCTAATCGAAAATGTGTCCGTGATGCTGCAGGTAGCTTATTTCAAGTATACCAAAAAGCGGTTTGGAGAAGGTCGGCGTATTTTTCTAATGGCTCCGCTGCACCACCATTATCAAAAACAAGGCATCCACGAGGCAAAAATTGTAGCCCGCTTCTGGATTGTTGCTGTGCTTTTGGCTGTTGTTTCGATTGTAACGCTCAAATTAAGATAGTCGAATGGATGCTCAGAATCGTTTGCTGGTCATTTTAGGCGCTGGAGAATCTGGTGTGGGGGCAGCCATTTTGGGCAAGCTGAAAGGTTGGCGTGTTTTTGTTTCGGATGGCGCAGCAATAAAAGTGTCTTTTCAACAAGAATTACGAGAAGCGCAGATTGAATTTGAATCCGGGAAGCATTCAAATGAGCAAATTCTTAAGGCCGACTTGATCATTAAATCTCCAGGTATTCCCGAAAAGGCGCCAATCATTCAAGCCATCCGAGAAAAAGGTATTCAAGTGATATCAGAAATTGAGTTTGCTGGATTCTATTCCAATGCCAAACACATTTGCATTACTGGTAGTAATGGCAAAACTACTACAACCATGTGGTGTTATCACATTCTTAAAAAAGCGGGTTTGAATGTCGGTTTGGCTGGAAATGTTGGACAGAGCTTTTCCAAGCAAGTTGCGACTGAAGCACACGATTATTACGTTCTTGAACTCAGTTCTTTTCAACTTGATGACATGTTCACCTTTAAAGCGGACATCGCCATTCTCACTAATATTTCAGCTGATCACCTCGACCGCTATGACTACAAAATGTCAAATTATGTAGCAGCGAAGTTTCGAATCTTACAAAATCAGCTTGCGGCAGATAGCTTCATTTACAATGCTGATGACGCAATCATTACCTCACAAGTAAAGGCGCTTCAGCCCAGCGCTGCTTTGTATCCTTTTTCCATGAAAGAACAACAAGCAAATGGCGGCTACGCAGATGATAAACAACTACAAATCAACATAAACAAACAACTACTTACCATGTCTATTCACGAATTAGCCCTTAAAGGGAAACACAACACCCAAAATGCGCTAGCAGCGGGTATTGCAGCCAGGCTCGTAGAAATTCGCACTGAAGTCGTGCGCGAAAGCCTTCAGGATTTTGTCAATGTTGAACACCGCATGGAATTTGTGGCAAAGGTCAATGGCATTGAATTTATCAATGACTCCAAAGCAACAAATGTCAATGCGGCTTGGTTTGCACTTGAATCCATGGACAAACCAACGGTTTGGATTGTTGGTGGGGTCGATAAAGGAAATGACTACAACGAACTCGCCGAATTGGTAGCCCAAAAGGTGACTGCCATTGTATGCCTGGGCACGGACAATCATAAAATAATCGAGGCATTCAAGAGCCAAGTAGAGGTTATAGTTGAGGCCGGATCGGCAAATGAGGCAGTAGCTTTTGCTTATCAACTTGCCCAAAAAGATCAAACGGTATTGCTGTCGCCAGCCTGTGCTAGTTTTGATTTGTTTAGCAGTTACGAAGACCGCGGCCAGCAATTCAAACAAGCGGTACGAATGCTTTAATAAGCTCATGAAAACCTACCTTTCTTATCTAAAAGGCGACCCTGTCATCTGGATCATTACGCTGCTCATGATGACCTTTTCACTGGTGACGGTGTATAGTTTTGTGCCTATATTGATCAAAATAGAAGGCGGTTCTCCTTTTACCTATTTATTCAAGCATTTGGTTTATGTCATTATTGGGTTTGCTTCCATGTATGCCATCCATCGCGTTCCAGCAAAGTATATTTCGCAGGTTGCTAAATTCGCCTATTATGTTGGCTTGGCACTTTTGATTTTCACGTTATTTTTTGGTGCACAATTCAATGGTGCAGGGCGCTGGATACGCATTCCTTTTGTGAATCTTACTTTTCAATCTTCGGATTTTGCTAAGTTGGCGCTTATCATTTATGTAAGTAAATTGTTGGTCAAAAAACAGCAAAAACTCGACGATTGGAAAGATGGAATTTTACCTTTAATGTTTCCTATTTTAGCCACTTTTGCACTTATTTTAAAGGACAATTTTTCTACTGCAGCCATGATTTTTATGTTGAGCATGTTGCTGTTATTTATTGGTAGAGTACCCTTAATGAAGTTAATCACGATTGGCGCAGTTGGCGCAGGAGGCCTGGCATTGGTAGTCGGTTTGCATTTAGCTTTACCCGATGCAAAAATCTTACCTCGCTTTGACACCTGGATGAACCGTATCAATAACCGAGTCGATGCAACCGATCAATCGATTGAAAGCTTGCAAGCCAACCAACAGGCCAATAACGCAAAGTTGGCCATTTCTGTTGGTGCTGCATTCGGTCAAGGTGTAGGTGACGGCAAACTCAAAGAATTTTTACCAGAGGCCTATGCGGATTTCTATTATGCGACTTTTGTCGAAGAATTTGGTTCAGCTGCCGCAATATTTTTGGTGTTATTGTATCTCATTTTATTGTTTAGAATGATCCGAATTGCACTCAAGACGACGGATTTATTTCAAAGCTATGCCGCGATGGGAATAGGCATTCACTTATTGACGCAAGCCAGTATAAATATGTTGGTGTGCACCGGGGTATTTCCTGTAACTGGTCAGAACATGCCGTTTTTAGCAATGGGTGGCTCTGCCCTCGTGATGGCATGTGTTTCCATAGGGGTGGTTCAATCTTTTGCCAAAGAACTACCCAAAAACGATCTAGATGAGTCTTTTGCTAGTACACAAGAAAATGAAATTGAATAAAGTAATCATTTCTGGCGGGGGCACTGGAGGCCATATTTTTCCGGCATTAGCGATAGCCGATCAAATTAAGGAACGCAATCCGGCGGCTGCAATTTTATTTGTTGGTGCCGAAGGAAAAATGGAAATGGAAAAAGTGCCACAAGCGGGTTACGAGATTGTGGGTTTACCTATAGTAGGTTTACAACGTAAATTAACGTTAAAGAACTTGATGTTGCCTTTCAAGTTGGTTCACAGTTCCATAAAAGCATTTCGTATTTTACGTCGGTTTAAACCTCAGCTGGTGATCGGTGTAGGAGGTTATGCAAGCGGCCCAACCCTCCAAATAGCTCAAATTTTAGGCATACCTACATTGCTTCAAGAGCAAAATTCATTTGCGGGTAAAACAAATCAATTGCTTGCCAAAAAAGCAAAGGCCATTTGCGTTGCTTATCCGAATATGCATAAGTTTTTTCCCGCGGATAAAATTTATCTTACCGGGAACCCTTTGCGTGCCAACCTTCATTTGGCTGCACCGGACTTGAAATTAGAAGCAGCCGCCTTTTTTGGACTCGATATCAATAAGCCCACCCTTTTTGTGATGGGCGGTAGTTTGGGTGCCAAAACTTTAAATGTGGCGCTGCGTGCGGCAATAGCTAGTTTAACTTCAGCGGATGTTCAAGTCATCTGGCAATGCGGCAAGTCCTATGAGCAAGAACTCAGCACTTTTGAGCAGCAGTTGCCCTCTTCTATCAAAGTGTTTCCATTTATTCAGCGTATGGATTACGCTTATACTTTGGCCGATGTCGTTGTGTCTAGGGCAGGGGCGTTGTCTGTAAGTGAATTGGCATTAATTGGTAAGCCAGTAATATTCGTGCCTTCGCCAAATGTAGCAGAAGATCATCAGACTCAAAATGCACTTTCTTTGGTAGAACGAGGTGCAGCTCTTATGGTAAGAGATGCAGCTACACAAAAGGAATTACTACCAACTGTTTTAGCGCTTTTCAAAGACCAGCAACGACGCGAAGAACTTACACTTGCCCTGCGTCAGCTCGCACTTCCAAATGCCAGTCAAGCGATAGTCGATATCTGTCAAAAAATTACACAGCCATGAAGCCAATCCATACATGTGAAAAAATTTATTTCGTAGGAATTGGTGGCATTGGAATGAGTGCGCTGGCTAGGTTTTTTAAATTTAACGGAAAAGAGGTTGCAGGTTATGATAAAGTGGCAACGCCTCTAACAAGAGCATTAGAAGACGAAGGAATTTCAGTACACTACGAAGATTTAGGTGCAGACTTGCCGCTAGCCTTCAAGGATCCAGAAGTGACCCTTATTGTTTATACGCCCGCCATCAAACAGCTAGATGAACTGGATTACTTTCAGCAAGGTGATTTTACGATTCTCAAGCGCGCTGAGGTTTTAGGAGCGCTCACAAGGACTTTTCAAGGTTTGTGTGTTGCTGGAACGCACGGCAAAACAACCACCAGTTCTTTACTTGCGCATTTATTGACCGAACTTGGCACAGGTTGCACGGCCTTTTTAGGTGGCATTGCAAGTAATTTTGATTCGAATCTGGTCTTGCATCCTTCTAGCCCATATGCTGTGATTGAAGCCGATGAATTCGACCGCAGTTTTTTACAACTCGCACCTTACGCGGCCATTGTAACAGCAGCGGATCCAGATCATTTGGATATTTATGGTACGGAAACAGCTTTCTTGGAGGGCTTTCGTCAATTTACAATGTGCATTCATCCGAAAGGATGGTGTATTCAAAAAGAAGGCCTGAACTTGGATTGCTTAGCGCAAAGCCATACTTATGCCGTGAATTCAGACACTGCTGATTACGCTTTTTTTAATCTTCGTTTTGAAAACGGTTTTCAGCTAGCCGATCTGCGCATTGGTTCACAAGAAATACCAGCTATTGAACTAGGTTTGCCAGGAATCCACAATACCGAGAATGCATTGGCCTGCATCGCATTGCTTCATCAGTTAGGTTTTCAGGTAGATGAATTGCGTCCTGCACTTCGCAACTTTAAAGGTGTCAAGCGCCGTTTTGAATACCACATCCGCAGTAATGAATTGATTTACATTGATGATTACGCACATCATCCAAAAGAGATAGATGCCTTACTTAGTTCGGTACGGTCAATGTATCCTGAACTCCCACTGATTGGCATTTTTCAACCGCATTTGTATTCGCGAACAAAAGATTTTGCACTTGAATTTGCCGCATCCTTGAGTGTGCTAGATGAATTATTTCTATTGCCAATTTATCCGGCTAGAGAGCTGCCTGTACCCGGCGTAAGCAGCGATTGGCTTTGTGAACTCACTGCTTTAAAAAACAAGCGGGTGTTGGCTCCCCACGAAGTGTTGATTGCGCTTCAAAAGTTGCGCAGAGGTGTGGTACTTACCATTGGTGCCGGAGACATTGATCGCTTGGTTGATCCGTTAAAAGAGGTACTTAAACTTCAAATTCAGACGACATGAAAATTTGGCTTATGCGCATTTTTTGGGCGCTTGTTTCAGTTGGTACTATCGTTGTTTTCTATTTTGCACAGAAGTCAGATGCCAATCGGCTATTAAGTACGCCACGAGTTGCAATTCATTCAGATGACGAAAATACCTTTCTAACCAAGCAAGAATTGCTTTATCGTTTGCAATTAAAGCAACTTTTGCATAAAGAGATGCCTGTGAAAGCACTTCAAGTTCAGCGCATTGAGCACGCCATTGCCGCTATGCCAGAAGTCAAGCATGTCAATGTTTATCGTCACTTGGGGGCTAAACTAGAGATTGATCTCACGCTACGCAAGCCAATTGCCCGCGTGTTTAACACGAAAGGCCAAAGTTATTACCTTGACCAAGAAGGATTTATGATGTACCGTTCACCACTTCATACGGCGCGTGTGTTGGTTATCTCTGGTGCCATTAACGAACCCTATAACCCCCGAAATCATTGCGGTTTTATTAACAATGGAACTTTGAAAAGTTCTCGAAAAATTGATCAAATCTACCACATTTCAAATTATGTTTGTAATGATCCGTTAATGCATCGTCTGATAGGTCAAGTCCACCTCGATTCGAGTGGTGATTTCATCTTGATTCCTTTGCTTGGAGATCAACAAATCATCTTTGGTGCTGCGCGCAGTAGCAAAGAGGTAGAGGATAAATTTGAACGCCTCAAACATTTTTACAAAGAAGCCCTGCCCCACGAAGGCTGGAATAAATATAAAGAAATAAGTGTCAAATATGAAGGACAAATCGTTTGCAGAAAAAAATAACACTCCAGAGATCAAGCGCACTCGTGTTGTCGTAGGTTTGGATATTGGCACCACTAAAATTGCTTGTTTTGTCGGTCGTAAAAACGAACACGACAAAATTGAAATCATTGCCATGGGCAAGGCTGAATCGCTTGGGGTTATGCGTGGCGTTGTCTCCAATATCGAGCGCACAGTACAGTCGATCAATACCGCAGTAGAGGCCACTCAAAATGCCGTCGAAGGCAATTTGAAAATCAAAAATGTTCATGTGGGCATTGCCGGTCAGCATATCAAAAGCAAGCAGCACCGAGGTATCTATACCCGCCGTACGGCCAACGGGGAAATCTCCCAAACCGACATCGATGCTTTTGTTGACGACATGTACAAATTGGTCATGAATCCAGGAGAGGAAATCATTACAGTCATTCCACAAGAATACATCGTTGATGGCGAGCCTGAAATCAAAGATCCAATCGGAATGGGCGGTGTTAGACTCGAAGCGAACTTCCATATCATTTGTGGTCAAGTGACCAACGTACAGAACATAACCCGTTGTGTAGATCGTTCAGGCCTGAGCGTCAAAGATATTATTCTAGAACCAATCGCTTCAGCACAAGCAGTTTTATCCGATGAAGAAAAAGAAGCCGGTGTCGTTTTGGTAGATATTGGAGGTGGTACCACCGATGTCGCTATATTCCACGACGGCCTTATTCGTCATACCGCTGTGATCCCATTTGGTGGTAAAGTCATTACCCAAGACATCAAAGAGGGTTGCCGCATTATGGAGCGCCAAGCTGAAATGCTAAAAATGAAATTCGGTAGCGCATTAGCCTCCGAAAGCAATGAAAACGAAGTCGTTTGTATTCCCGGCTTACGCGGTCGCGATCCAAAAGAAATCACTTTGCGCAACTTGGCTAGCATCATTCAAGCGCGCATGGAAGAAATCATCGAGTTGGTCAACCTTGAAATCAAAAGTTCTGGTTACGAAAAAAAACTCATTGGTGGCATCGTGGTTACCGGCGGAGGCTCACAACTCAAGCACCTTACCCAACTTATTGAATACCTAACCGGCATGGATGCACGCATTGGTTATCCAACAGAGCATCTTGCCAATACCAATGACCTCGACGCTTTGGCTAGTCCAATGTATGCCACAGGTATCGGTTTAGTACTCAAAGGTTTTGAGAGCATGGAAGGCGCAAAACCATGGGAACAACCAGACGCTCAAGTGTTTAGCTCGTCTACCTCAGAGGCTGCACAAAAAAATACAATTGACAAACATGAAAAAATCAGAGAACATTCTGACGGTCAAAAACGCGGTGAATTTTTCGAGCGAATTTTAGGGCCTGTCAAGAAATTCTTCGACGATTCAGAAGATTAAAACACATTTAGCTTATACCAATCAGGAAATAGATAGCACTTATGGAATTTGATTTACCACAAAACGAAACAAACCGCGCTTCTTCCATCATCAAAGTAATTGGTGTTGGGGGCGGTGGTTCAAACGCCGTAAACCACATGTACTTGCAAGGTATTGCAGGAGTAGACTTCATAGTTTGCAACACTGATTGCCAAGCGCTAGATCACTCACCTGTACCTTACAAAATTCAACTTGGACCTAACCTCACTGAAGGTCGTGGTGCTGGCATGATACCAGAAGTAGGGATGAATGCCGCCATGGAAAACATTCAAGAAATCCGCGAATTGCTCTCTTCTGGAACCAAAATGGTTTTTGTAACCGCTGGTATGGGCGGCGGAACCGGAACCGGAGCGGCTCCGGTCATTGCCCAGGTTGCTCGTGATCTTGGGATTCTTACTGTCGGTATTGTAACCGTTCCTTTTAATTTTGAAGGTCGTAAACGCCGTCAACAAGCAGAAGAAGGTATAGAACGCATGCGTCAAAACGTTGATACACTTTTGATCATCAACAATGAAAGACTGCGTGAATACGGCAAAAACATGTCTTTATCTGAAGCTTTTTCGCATGCAGACGACGTGTTGACCGTTGCTGCAAGAGGTATTGCCGAAGTTATTTCCGTAACCGGCGCTATCAATGTTGATTTTAATGATGTCAATACCGTTATGCGCAATTCAGGACATGCCATTATGGGTAGTGCGGTCGCAAGCGGTGAAAATCGTGCAATGGTCGCTGTCCAGAACGCTTTAAATTCTCCACTACTCAACGACAACGATATCAGCGGTGCCCGCTATGTTTTACTTAATATCACCTACGGTGACCAAGAGGTCATGATGGACGAAATCACTGATATAACTGATTATATTCAAGATGCAGCGGGCTCTACTGCCGATGTCATTTGGGGTCATGGCAAAGATGCTTCTTTAGGAGACCAACTGAGCCTAACCATAATAGCCACTGGATTTTCTTCTTCGCCGCTAACGGGTTTTGAGAAAAGTCCTGAACGCACCGTAGTTGTACTAGAAGAAGAGAAAAAACAAGAGATCCTAAGTCCGCTCAGCTCACCATTTGAAAGCATTTCTTCAGTGCCAATTGCCACTGAAGAACCCTTCATCAAAGAGGTACAAGCGCCACTTGCCAATCCATTCGAAGCTACCGAACCAGCTTTTGACGCAGCTCCGGTAACCAAAACCACCTTTAATTTGTACGACGAGGCACCAGAGCCTGTTGCCGCTTCACAAGCCTCCATGACCTGGGAAGTCTTCGATGTACAACCTGAACCAACTCCTGCAACTGTAAGTGAGGCTCCAGAGGTTGTCAAACACGTTCTCGAAGACGACAGCATTCAGCGCGTTGAGTTTGAAACCACCAAACGCGTTTTGAGTCCAGAAGAACAGCAACGCAAAGTTCAAGAACGCGTTTCTCGCATCCAAGAGTTTACTTCCAAACTAAAAAAGCCAGAGGGTTTACTTGAATTTGAAAACGAACCTGCTTTTGTACGTAGAAATATCCAACTTCAACAACAGAATCCAAGTTCACAAGAACAAATTTCTCGTTTTGGAATCGGTCTAGACGTAAACGGGCAAACTACTTTGCGCAATAACAATTTCTTACACGATAACGTCGACTAAAAATGACCTTTACGGAGCGCATTAATTACGACATCAAAAGTGCCATGCTTGCCAAAGAAAAAGAAAAGCTTGCGGCACTGCGCGATATCAAATCAAAGTTAATCCTAGAGGCAACATCAGGCCCCCATGCCAATGTTTCCGAAGAAGCAGCGATCAAAATTTGTTTAAAATTGCACAAACAGCGCATGGAAACGCATGCACTGTACGTTGCCCAAAATCGCGAAGACCTCGCAGCTGAGGAATTATTTCAAGCTCAGGTAATCGAGGCTTATCTGCCTAAAATGCTTTCAGAAGAGGAAATTCGTCAGGAGGTACGTCAGACAATTACTGCACTCGGCGCAAATGGCCCTCAAGATATGGGTAAGGTAATGGGCGCACTAACAAGCAAACTGGCTGGCAAAGCTGACGGCAAAGTGATTTCGGGTATAGTCAAAGCGGAGCTCGCTAGTTAATGAAAGCTGCACTCTCTCAATTGATTAGATCATTGAACGTGCGCGGATGGTCGCCTGCAACGTCAACCAACTATTCATTTATTGATGAACACCAACAAATTTGGGTTTCCAAATCAGGGGTAAACAAAGCAGATTTCACGGATTCGGATTTCATGACTATCGATAAAGATGGAATTGGAACCGGTATGTTTCATGGTGTCAAACCCTCCGATGAAACACAAATACATTTATGGATTTACAAGCATTTTACTGATGCGAAGGTAGTGTTGCACAGCCACAGCAAATTTCCGGTCCTGATTTCTCAATTTAATGAAGATTATTTCCCGGTCCAAGGTTATGAATTACAAAAAGGATTTAAAGGTTGCAAGAGCCACCTTGAGTCTTTGCAAATTCCTATTGTTGATAACCAACAGGATATGCAACTGCTTTGTGCTGCACTCGATCAACGCATTCAAGATATCCAGCACCATTGTTTTATAATTGCTGAACACGGAACTTATGCCTGGGGAGAAAATCTTTTCGAGGCTCAAAGACATCTAGAGACTTTGGATTATCTTTGTGAATGTGAATTTTTACGTTAAGTAATGGCCATTTTATCCGTCCCCGAAACCGGTCTCGAACTCCGAGAACCCCTCCAAATCAAATCTTTTTTAGCAGAAAAAGGTGTTTTTTTTGATCAATGGACCTGCGAGGTTCAATTTGCTGATACAGCAACGCAAGACGAAATTCTTGCGGCTTATGCCAAAGATTTACAACCCTTCATGCAAGCTGGTGGTTATCAAAGTGCTGACGTCATTTCAATTAACGCGCTAACGCCTAATTACGATCAAATTAGAGCAAAGTTTTTGGCAGAGCATACCCACGACGAAGATGAAATTCGTTTTTTTGTCGATGGCCAAGGTTTATTTTGGTTCCATTTAGAAAACACACCTGTTTTCAATGTGTTGTGTCAGTGCGGCGACCTCATAAGTGTCCCGATAGGCACAAAGCACTGGTTTGATGCCGGAGCTACTGACCCGTTCGTCAAAGCCATTCGTATTTTTACGGACACCAGTGGTTGGACGCCGCTTTATACACAGTCCGGCACGGAGCAACAATTCCTCCACTTTCAAATTCCAACACGTGGATAAGCAAATTAAATATATCCTTACCGACATCGAAGGCACAACGAGCTCTGTTCATTTTGTCTATGATGTACTATTTCCCTATTTCAAGGAACACATACAATTACTTACCCAACATGCACAAATAAACGAAGTCAAACAAGCTTTTGCAGAGGTAATTGAACTCGCTGCCCAAGAAGACGGTGAGCACCTCACCACCACCGAAGAAGTCCTTGAATATTTGCTCAAGTGGGCCAACGAAGACCGCAAAATTACGCCGCTTAAAGCACTCCAAGGCATTATTTGGAAAAATGCATACGAAACTGGTGCTATCAAAGGTCATGTCTACGACGACGTACCCACCGCACTCAACCAATGGCGAACACAAGGGTTAAAAGTAGGCGTATTTTCTTCCGGATCTATAGCCGCTCAAAAGCTACTTTTTCGATACAGCGATTTTGGCGACATATCCACTCATTTCTCTAATCATTTTGATACTACCACGGGTTCTAAGCGCGATGCAGCAACCTATCTTAAAATTGTTCAGTTTCTTGGCATAGAAGCCGAACAAATCCTTTTTCTATCGGATATTGTTGAGGAACTCGAAGCGGCGCAGCAAGCAGGTCTCCAAACTATACAACTCCTTAGAGAGCAAACAAAGCCCGATTGGCCAAATACGGCAAGACATTTTCTGGAGATTTAAATTCTATCACATAGTAATAAAAAAGCCGCTCAATTGAGCGGCTTTTTTATTAGCGAGTGTTTTTTGGATTAATTGTTGGTAGGTGCGCCAGCGTTGTTAACAGGCATACCGCTCTCTGGAGCAGGTCCTACTTCTCCTTTGATGCGAATCACTTTATTGGGCTCATTGATGGCGTTTGAAGTGATGGTTACGCTCTTATTGATTGGTCCTGGACGATTGGTGTCGTATTTCACGCGAATGGTACCTTTTGCTCCTGGAGCAATTGGTTCTTTTGGCCATTCTGGAACAGTACAACCGCAAGATCCTTTAGCATTTGAAATGATCAAAGGTTCGTCACCGGTATTTTTGAATTCAAATAAACAGTAGGGCTCACCACCATATTTGATGTTTCCGTAGTCGTGAACTTCTTTGTTAAATTCGATTTTAGCACCTTTTTCAATTTGTGCACATACGTTGTTGAGGCCAAGTACAGCCATAAATACAACGCCAAAAGAAAGCAATAATTTTTTCATAAGTATCAGTTTATCTATTCGAAAGTTAAGAAGCTTCTGAAGAGGTTGAATGTATTTAACACTTCATTAACATCTAATCGCGTTTGAGCCAACCGCGCTTCACAAAGAAAATGAAAAGACCAAGGCCAATTGCAAACATGATAGCGACAACTGTATAATAGCCAAATCGATAGGATAATTCGGGCATATATTTAAAATTCGTCCGCACTTGCCGTTTTTACGGCAAAGAAGTCATGGCTAAATTTATATGATTGTGTTTTAGATTGCATCGTTTTGGATACTTTTTGGCGCAAGCCCGCAACCCTGACAGGCTTCATTTTTTTTGGCAAAAAGTAAATAGAAGTGTCGGATTAAATAGAAGCTAACACCGATGAGAATAACTGAGACTATTAGTTTTTGCATCATTGAAAGTTAATTAAAAAAGTATTCAAAGCAACATTTGATAGACAATTAACGCACAAGTATAAGCCACTACTCCCATAAATACCAATTGGATCAATGGCCAGCGCCATGTATTGGTTTCCCGTCTGACTACCGCCAAAGTAGCCATACACTGCAAGGCAAAAACATAAAAAATCAATAAAGACAAACCGGTGGCCAAGCTATAAATAGGCTCGCCTGCGGCATTTTTTTCAGCCCTGAGTTTTTGAATCAGTCGTTTTTCGTTATCGGTATCGTTGCCAACAGCATAAATGGTAGCCAATGAACCAACAAAAACCTCTCGGGCTGCAAACGAACTCAATAAGGCAACCCCAATTTTCCAATCATAGCCAAGTGGCTGAATAACGGGCTCAATAAACCTACCAAAATGCCCAATATACGACTCAGATAACATCAAGGCACTTTCTTGTTCTTGCTGTTTTTGGATACTCGCTTGGCGGTAATTTGTACTCGATTTGAGCATTTTTAATTCACGCTCTCGAGAAGACGGACCAAAAGTAGCGAGTCCCCAAAGCAAAATAGAAATAGCCACAATTATTTTACCCGCGTCCAAAACGAAAACCTTTACTTTTTCAAGTACGGTGAATAACACATTTTGAATTATAGGAGCTTTGTATTCTGGTAATTCCATTAAGTGGTAACCAGGTTCTTTGCTCTTGATGAAAAGTTTAAGAATAAACGCGGTGCCGAGTGCAAAAACAATTCCTAAAAAGTAAAGGCCAAATAAAACCAAACCTTGTAGATTGAGCATCCCTGCAATGTAAATCTTCGGAACAACCAAGTTGATCAGTAAGGTATATACCGGTATTCGCGCTGAACAACTCATAAATGGTGCAACTAATATGGTTATCAGTCTTTCTTTCCAATCCGAAATAGTTCTTGCCGACATGATACCTGGAATAGCACAAGCCACACTAGATAGCAGTGGGACAACACTTTTTCCGTTCAGACCAAAAGGTCTCATGAGGCGGTCCATGATAAAAACAACTCGAGATAAGTAACCACTTTCTTCAAGTAAAGCAATGAAGAAAAAAAGTATGGCAATTTGTGGCACAAATACAAGCACACCACCAACGCCTGGTATGAGTCCTTGCGTAAAGAGTTTACTCAGCAGACCACTCGGTAGCATTTGCGCACTCCAGTTACTCAGTCGCACAAATTGCGCATCGATGTAGTCCATTGGGACGCTTGCAAAGCTGAATATAAATTGAAAGATGATCAAAAGTAAGGCTGCAAATAGAAGGTAACCGTAAATTGGATGGGTAAGCAGGCGATCTATACGCGTTGAAAAATGTGGTGCTTGAGGCTTACTTTGCTGAACAATACCTAGCGTTCGAATTTTTTGCAGACGATCTTCTGTATTTTTTTGTTGGTCTGGAGTTTCTAGATGGATATGGAAAGACCCACTATGAAATGGTTTTTTACTGCCGACGCTTAACGCATCGATGGCATCTAGGATTCGGGTTTTACCAATAGCTACTCTTGCATTTGCTGTTACAATTTTTGCTGCAGGGAAATTTTCTTGTAGGATAGCTTCATTGATTTGAAGGCCTTTTTGTTGGGCGCGGTCCCACATATTGAGCACAAGGATGCAAGGAAACCCGAGGTCGTATACTTGACTGAAAAAAAGTAAATTTCGCTCTAGGTTTGCGGTATCGGCAATGTAAAGGATAGCGTCTGGGTAATCGGTATGGCTTGGGTCCGTTAAGACGTCTTGTACGACTTGCTCATCAAGCGATTTTGCAAAGATGCTGTACGTTCCTGGAAAATCAATGATTTGATGTTTGTTGACTTTCGTTTGAATGAATCCAGAACGCTTATCTACGGTGACACCCGGAAAATTGCCTACTTGTTGGCGCATGCCAGTGAGCATGTTGAAAACAGAGCTTTTACCTGTGTTGGGATTACCTAGTAGGGCGATTTTCATAGGTGCAAAACTAAAGAATTTTGCCTAGGCTACCGCAACTTCGATTTGCTTTGCTTCTTCTTTGCGCATCGAAATGATGTGTCCGTTGTGTTCAAAGGCTATTGGATCGCCGAGAGGTGCTTTAAAAACTGCTTTGATTTTTTGGCCTTTGGTTAGACCCATCTCGATGAGTTTGGAACAAATTAGGTTATCGGAAAAGTCGATAATTTCAACAACCTGATGAAGATAAACAGAATCGAGTGTTTGAGACATACGCAAAGGTACTTCCGTTTTTGAGATTCAACTATACCATTTTTATGGTATTTTGAGTTAATCTAAATAATTGGACTTAAAACCAGTCGAGCTGTTGTTCTGGTTTGTTGAAGCACCAAACAAGTTTTATTCTTTTGCATTTGAGAAAGAATTCCATCATTGTAATGGCGGATTGTGGCAAGTTCCAGATTTTCGTTGTATCGAATGTGGAAATCCTGACCGAGTTGCTGTTGTAGTTGTGCAAGATCCATCTTATTATGGTCTACTAAAACAGAGAAATTTAGTGCAGAATTTTGCATCAGATTAATGGGTGCTTTCATGTGGGCCAATGCAGCAAAAATCTCAGAGAGTTGTTTTTCCGCGATAAATGAAAAGTCTTTACGGCTGAAAGTAACCAATACTTGATTGAATTTGACAATGAAGGAAGGTATTTGTGCATCGCGTTCTGCATTTTGAGAAATGGTCGTGCCCGGAGCCCCTGGATCTAAAAATGACCTGACGTAAAGCGGTATATTTTTTTGCTGTAATGGCTGAACAGTCTTGGGGTGAATTACACTGGCGCCATAGTAGGAAAGCTCAATGGCTTCCTTGAAAGAAATGGCTTCTAACAATTGGGTTTGTTCGAAATATTTTGGATCTGCATTGAGCATACCAGGAACATCTTTCCAAATAGTGACGCTTTGCGCTTGGCAACAATAAGCCAAGATACCCGCGCTGTAGTCTGAGCCTTCGCGTCCTAATGTGGTGGTGAAGCCTTCAGCGGTATGTCCAATAAAACCTTGTGTGATGGCAATATTTACCTTTTCAAACAAGGTTGTGACTTTTTGCTGACACAATTCTCCGGTTTTGTTCCAATCTACCTGGCCTTCTTGGTAGGTGTTGTCCGTTCTGATTACCGTTTTCGCATCTAACCAAGCGGAACTGTAGCCTTGTTCGTTGATAAATGCGGCAAGTATTTTACTTGAAATGTATTCTCCTAATGAAACCAGCTGATCGTATTGGTAGGCGCGGTTTTCTGCCAATGGTTTGAAAAATAATTGCGCGAGTTGTTCAAATACTTCTTCAATTTCATGGTAAATACCATAGTGCTTTTCTGCAAATAAGCCCGCTAGAATTTCAGCATGATACGCTTTGATGTCGTCGATTAAGCCGGCGTAAATGCGGTGATCTTGTGCATATAGAGCACTGATGAGCTCTTCTAGTTTATTGGTCGTCTTACCCATAGCAGATACCACGACAATTAATTTTTGATCGGGGTAACGTGCAAGAATAGCAGCTACATTTTTAACTGCATCGGCGTTTTTAACTGAGGCCCCTCCGAATTTAAATACTTTCATTTTAAGCGAGTTTTTCTGCGAGCAATTTGATTTCTACTGCCGGAGCAATTTTATCGTAAATGATATTGTAAACTGCTTGTAAAATTGGCATATCTACATTGAATTTCTTATTGATTTCATACAGACTTTTGGTGGCATAATATCCTTCGGCGATCATGTTCATTTCGAGTTGTGCACTTTTGACAGAATACCCTTTGCCAATCATAAAACCAAAGGTGCGGTTGCGCGAAAAATTAGAATAAGCAGTCACAAGAAGATCACCGAGGTAGGCGCTCGTTTTGGTATCGCGGTGCACCGGATGCAAAACGTCGATGAATCTTTCAATTTCTTGAATAGCATTTGAAACTAAAACCGCTTGAAAATTATCCCCGTAGCCCAAACCATGACAAATCCCAACTGCCAGAGCATAAACGTTTTTAAGGACTGCCGAAAACTCAGTGCCAAAAAGGTCATCACTGGTCGTGGTTTTGATGTAGCGGCAGCTAAGGGCATTGGCCATTTGTTGGGCTAATGTGGCTTCTGGGCAAGCAAGTGTCAAATAAGACAGGCGTTCCATGGCTACTTCTTCTGCATGACATGGGCCAGAAATGATACCTATTTTTTCATAGGGAATGCCAAAGCTTTTATGGATAAATCTGGCCGGAATGGCATTGTAGGCAGGAATGATTCCTTTTACTGCAGAAAAGACTACTTTATTTGCAAAATGAGCAGGCTCTATACCTTCAAATGCCTCTTCTAAAAATGCAGCTGGCGTGGCAATGATGACCCAATCCACTTTTGCAAGTGTAGCTTTTAAGTCGTTGCTTAGAACGATTTGTTGGTTGTCAAAAGCAACTGACTGGAGGTATTTGGGATTATGACCAAAGTTTTGAATGTGCGCAATGGCCTCTTGGCTGCGCATCCACCAATGTACCTGCTTGGTGTTATTGCACAAGATTTTCACCAAAGCGGTAGCCCAACTTCCGCCGCCAAAGACAGCGATTTTTTGCGGTGTTTCCATTTGGCAAAGGTAAACAATCTGTTGCAACTACTTTGTTACTAATTTTGTAAGAAAAACATAACATGCGTAGCAACCACGAAATCGACTACTTCATCAAAGGAGAAGAAATGCAGCTCATCGAAATTGAGCTCGATCCACAAGAAACTGCAATCGCTGAGGCCGGCGCATTTATGTACATGGATCAAGCGATCGCCATGCAAACCATTTTTGGCGATGGCTCTGCTCAAACAGGATTTATGGGCAAATTATTTAGTGCCGGAAAACGCCTTCTGACCGGCGAAAGTTTGTTCATGACCGCCTTTACCAATGAAGGTTTCGGCAAGGCACGTGTCGCATTTGCCTCGCCATATCCCGGTAAAATTGTTCCGTTCGATCTCTTACAATTCAACGGCAAAATCATTTGTCAGAAAGATGCTTTTCTCTGTGCGGCAAAAGGGGTGAGTGTAGGCATCGAATTTCAGCGCAAGCTCGGCACAGGTCTTTTCGGTGGTGAAGGTTTTATCATGCAAAAGCTTGAGGGCGATGGCTTTGCTTTTTGTCATGCCGGCGGATACATTACCGAACGCACCTTGCAACCCGGCGAAGTTTTACGTGTTGATACAGGCTGTATTGTGGCCTACACCCAAGATATCGACTACGATATCCAATTTGTTGGTGGCATCAAGAATACTATTTTTGGCGGCGAAGGTTTATTCTTTGCCACGCTGAAAGGTCCAGGAAAAGTGTGGCTGCAAAGTTTGCCAATTTCTAGATTGGCAGCTCGAATTTTAGCTTACAGCACAACAACGCGCAAGGAGGAGGGCAGTATTTTGGGTGGCCTTGGTAATTTGCTCGACGGCGATGGACGTTAATTATTCGGGCTTTGTTCTCGGATTGTTGAGGTAGCGAATCCCGGTAGGCTCTATTGCAACGCGTCGGTATTTGTATAGTTTTCCGAGTGCCTGCTTGAATGTTTTTTTGCTCTGGCCTAGTAATTCCCGTACCACTTCAGGATCACTTTTATCTGTCAGTGCCAAAAAGCCGTCATTTGCCTCCAAAACAGCCAGGATTTTTTGTTCAGCAGCGTCATAGCGGCTGTCGTTAGGAACTTCTAAACGGATATCGAGTTTACCATCTTCTCGAACCTTTGCGATATAACCCTTGCATATTTGTTCGGTTTCTAGGGGTTGAATCTGATGATCTTTAAAAATAAGTCCTTCGTAGCGCATATCGACAATGACATTTCTACCAAGCTTGCCTTCATCGCAAATCAACAACGTGACCTCTTGACCTTCAAGGCTTTTATCTTGACACGGGAGCAAGACTTTTTTGATTTTCATGCTACCGTAGAGGCGATCCGTTTCATAGTCATAAAGCAGTGCAAAGAGCCTGCGTTCGCCAATTTCAAGCCGTTGGCGTTGTTCGGCAAAAGGAACAAACAAATCTTTGTCGAGCCCCCAATCTACGAAAGCGCCGTAAGGATTTACTTGTACCACATCCAAATAAGCGCATTCTCCAAGAAGTAAATAAGGCAACTCCTTGACAGCAACCAAGCGTTCAGAGGAATCTTTCATAACAAAAACCTCCACCTCGGTTCCTTCTTCCAAATCGGGAGTGAGGTATTTATTGGGAAGTAATATTTCGTTTTCTTGAAGATCGATGAGATAAGCTCCTGGAGGTGCAAAGCGCTTGATTGTTAACTTATTTATTTTTCCGAGTTGCATAATAGAGAAGCTTAATAAGATTCTGGATTCTTAGGGCGTCTAAACAGACCAAAACGGCGTTTGCGACTTTTTGATTGGTTCAAATCTGAATTGGTTTCGGGTTCTGGCAAGGCTGCTGTATGGCTGCCATTTGCAGGATTTTGCTGGTCAGTAGGGTTCATCCAGTCCGCACGCATGCGGTTTTTTTCGACTTTTCCAGTTTTTTGATTGAGCGCATAATAATAGCGTTCTCCAATGTCGGCGGGGTTGGTCGCGACTACATCGGACTCTAGCTGCCATAATTCTCGGTCGTAGTCGTAAACATAGGCATCGTAGGACATATCAGGAAAGTAATAAGAAGCAACACCTTCAAGGGCTGGCGCCTCTGCCGATAGATGGTCAAAAACAATGCGTGCGCGTTTTGGCTCGAATTCCACAGACATACTGGCCATGTTGGCATACTCAAAAACGACTCTTTTCTTGATTCCTTTTTGATCTTTAAACACGGGACTGCCAAATTTGGCAACTTGGCCCGTAAAACTCAGGACATCTAAGATTTTATAATTACTCATGGTGGTCCCGCCGTCGTAGCCAAACAACAAGTATTGTGTCTTGCCTTGAAAAGAAAAATCGATGATTTTAAAATAAACCGCACCGTACCAACTTTTGTGGTCTACAATACCCTCTGGTTTGGTGTTATAGGCGTCTAAAACATCGGTTAATTCCAATGCTTGAACGCGTTCTTTCCCTTCTTCACGACGCAGCACAAAGCCGCCATAGGTATAAGATAAATCGGACAATTCGACGTTCCAAGTGAGCAGCCGAACGGTTTGGTCAGTACTTTTGATATCGGCTATTTTGAGTTGTTGAAGGGGAAAATCAAAGAAGTCTTTGCTGCGAACGAGCTCGGACATGGCTTTTTTAAAAGCTAAATGCAAAACGCTTATTTGATCGTCGTTTGGCGAGCTGCGAAGAGCAGAAAGTGCTTGTACGGCCGCCTGTTCTTTCTGTTCAAGACTTTGACAAAGACTTGAAAAAGGCAGCCATATAAAAAAGAGATTTAAAGCAAGGAGGTGCTTCATGTTTCGTTTAACGAAGGAATGCTGCTTAGGTTACGTTGTTAGAGGCTTTGAAGGGCGGCAATTGTGGCGCGGGGATCTGCCGAACCAAAAACAAAACTGCCAGCAACAAGCGCATCTGCTCCGGCTTGAGCTAGCTGGGCGCCTGTTTCTAGATTAACGCCGCCGTCGACTTCAATCAAAAATTGAGATCTGGTTTGGTTTCGCAAAGCTTTGAGACGGGCCACTTTATCGTTGGCAGCGGAAATAAAATGCTGCCCGCCGAACCCTGGATTGACGCTCATAACTAAAACTAAATCCAACAGGGGAGCTATTTCGGTTAGGACCTCTATAGGCGTATGTGGATTAAGCGCCACACCTGCCTTCATGCCAAGTTCTTGAATTCGGCTAATGGTGCGATGCAGGTGCGTACATGCTTCATAATGAACGGTGAGGATATCTGCCCCAGCTTTTTTAAAGTCTTCTAGATAGGCATCTGGGTTGGCAATCATGAGGTGTACATCTAGCGTTTTGTTGGTGTGTTGCCTGATGGCTTGCAGCACTGGAAAACCAAAAGAAATATTTGGTACAAACACGCCGTCCATGACGTCGATGTGCAACCAGTCTGCTACAGAGTCGTGCAACATCAAGGTATCGCGTTGGATATTTCCGAAATCACAGGATAATACGGATGGAGATACAATCATGGTTAATTTTTTATCAAAATTAGCCATAATTTCCCGAATGCAGCAATTCTATCAGGTCTTGTTCACGTTGATACAAGTCCAGGAAAAAATGAAGGCCATACCGGTCTGCAGTAACTGTTTGGTAATACACAAAAAGGGGAATTGGCTGGAGAAGTCGTATTTTTTGATGGATTAAATTGGCGGTTAATTTTTGCAGCGAATCACCGCTCACTTCATTGAATTTTGAACCAATATGATCTTGATTCAGAATAGTCATGCCAAGTTCAATGGGTGCTTCGGTACGCATGCAGCCATGTGAAAAACTTCTGAATGGTTGGCTGAATAAGCTTCGGCTTGGTGTGTCGTGGATATAAACAGAAAAAGCGTTGGCAAATTCAAATTTGATGAGTCCAAGGCTATTCCAGGGCCCCGGATCTTGTTCAATTTGGTAGGGGAATGTTTTGTCTTTATTTTTTTTCCAATTAACCATTTTTGGATCGATTTCTCTTTTATTAGCACCATAAATGCGCATATGTTCTTTTTGGAGATAACCGGCATTTCTTTTGAGTGCTGGAAGAACTTCATTTTTTGCGATTGAACTTGGCACGCGCCAATAAGGCAAACTGACGATTCGGTTTACATGCGAGCTGAGTTCGGGTGTGGCGTGCTCTATTTTTCCAATAATGACCCTGTGCACGGCCCGTAGTGTGTCATCGGAGATAAAATTCAAAACAAATGCGGGTAAGTTAATACCAATATAGGTCTTTGGTTTTTGTTTTTCTTGACGCAGGCGGTCCAAAGAAATTTGTGCTTGATATAAACGGTCATGTTTGGATTGTTTGAAGGCATAAACAGTAGCCATACCAATACGGCCATCGGCATTGAGTCCGTTCTGCTTTTGGAATTGACGCAAAGCTGCCCGGATGGTTAAACTGTCTGCTTGGGCTGAAATGAGGTTTTCTCCAAGGAGTGCCGTTTGGAGTAGTTCCCATGCTCGTTTTTTGTTATCTTTTTCGGACACAAGTGTATAGCAAACAGTGTCTTGAATGACCGTATCGCAATAGTGGAATAAGTGCTGCGCGAAAAAGCGGTAATTAGAATCGGCAGGCCCTCTTGTAAGTAAAATGGAATCTGTATTGAGTGGTTTTTCGAGCCAAGCGCTTGGGTATTTTTGCCATTGTTTTACTTTGAGTTTTCGCTTGTCAAAATCGATAAAACCGCTATCTAGATCGTGGACAATAGTTCCGATTTGATAACTTATTAGGAGCTCTGAGATCAGTTCGTGTTGACTCCTATCAATGACTTGCCCTCTTGACTTTGGAAGCCCAAAATGGCCTAATTTGCTGGAAGTTTTCAGCCAATTTTGCTTGATGCATTGGTGTGTGGAGTCGCTTGAAAAAAAAGGCTTAAAATGGAAAGCAGCATACATATAGAAGAGCTGACCGCGCGCTGCTCTGTTGAGTGGAAGTTGAGGATGCCCTTCTAAAAGCAAAAGCTTTAATTTCTGCGCCTGATTTAAATTCCTACTATTTAAAAAATCGACTTGCTCAGATGGCTCGTGTGTTTGATGGCAACCTGAAAAGAGCAGTGCCGAAAATAAAAATCCAAAACAGTAGAGAAGGTGAGCTTTCATTTATTCCTTACTTTCGTTGAAGGTAATTAAACATTGCGAATAGATGGTTATTGGTCTGATTCTATTTACTGCGCTCTTGTCTTGGCAGGGCTTTCAAAATCCTACTTGGCGCGCCCGTATGTTGTTTAGCCCTTATTTAACCAAACACAATAAAGAGTGGCATAGGTTTTTTACCCATATGTTTGTTCACCTCGATTGGTCGCATTTGCTTTTCAATATGTTGACGCTTTATTTTATCGGGGATTTTTTTTTCTGGCAACTCACTTCTTTTTTTGGCAACTTAGGAGGGTTCTATTATTTTTCATTGCTCTACCTAATGGGCGGACTATTCGCCACCCTCTATGCGTATTACCGTCATCAAGATGACCCGCAGTACCGCAGTTTGGGCGCCTCTGGTGCAGTGACAGCCGTTTTATTTGCATTTATTGCCGTCAATCCTACCCAAGAACTCTCCCTAATGTTCATTCCATTGCCCATTCCTGCCTATATTTTTGGTCCATTGTATTTACTCATTGAATATTATGCTTTTAGAAAAGGCAATACCGGCATTGCCCACGATGCGCATATTGCAGGAGCAATTGTAGGGCTTTTATTTGTCCTGCTTTTTATACCAAAGTATTTGCATTTTTTTGCATCTTTGTTTCATTAGAAGTTTTATAGCCAATGCTTTATGTAAATAGTAACGGTCATATTTTAGCCGGTGATGCGCCAACCATTTCACCGGGTAACCGTGCTCATCTATACGGAGATGGCGTTTTTGAGAGCATTCGCATCATTAATGGAATGCCACTTAATCTTGAAAATCATGTTCTGCGTTTATTAGCGGGCGCCCGCGCTATACATATGCGGCCTTCAGCCACTTTTACAACAGCTTTTTTTGAAGCAAAAATTCTAGAACTTTGCGTTCAATCTAGTATTACAGAGGGTGGACGTTGTCGTCTTTCTCTAGATAGAATAAGTGGAGGTGCTTATTTACCAGATGCCAATGAGGCCATTTATTACATCGAAGTGTATCCCTATGAGGTAAATCATTTTGAACTAAATGCCCGCGGCTTAGAATTAGATATCTACCAAGACATCAAGCTTCAGAAAAACCTGCTTTCTAATTACAAAACAAAAATGGGCTTACCTTACGTTATGGCTGCTTTGGCCGCTAAAGAAAAAGGCCTCGACGACCTCTTTCTGACCGATTTCCGTGGCCAAATTCTAGAATCTTCGTCTTGTAATGTATTTATTATAAGCAACGGCGTCTTGTACACGCCTGGCTTGGAAGAAGGTTGCTTGGCTGGTACCATGCGAATGCAGATCATTAATTTGGCACTCGCTAATGGAATCAAAGTTTACGAAAGTGCCCTGCTCCCGCAGCACTTGCTTGCAGCCGATGAAATCTTTCTGACCAACGCCATTCGCGGCATCAACTGGGTCGGCGGGTACCGCACCAAGCGTTACCAAAACAATATTGCCCGTAAATTGGTGGTATTACTCAACGCGCATTGGGAAAAATCCATACAATAGTTTTCAACAATCGCACGAGACTGCTGTAGAATTTCCTAAATTTAAAGTTCCCTTTTTACAGCTGTCATGTACCTCATTTTTGATACCGAAACCACTGGTTTACCGCGCAATTTCAATGCACCTATCACCGACCTAGACAACTGGCCGCGTGTGGTGCAGCTCGCCTGGCAGCTCCACGACGAAGCGGGTGAGCTCGTCTCCCAGCAAGATTTCATCATCCAGCCTGACGGCTTCAATATTCCCTTTGAATCCGAGCGCGTCCACGGTATTTCGACTGAGCTTGCCCGAGCAGTCGGCGAGACACTCAGCTCTGTACTTGAACGCTTCAAGAAAGACCTTGCCAAAGCCAATTTCATGGTGGGGCATAACCTTAAATTCGACATCAATGTTTTGGGCTGTGAATTTGTGCGTCTCGGCCAAGATACACCTTTAACAAAGCCGGTTCTTGACACTTGTACTGAGCGCAGTGCGCAGCTTTGTCAAATTCCAGGAGGACGGGGAGGCAAATTCAAGTTACCTACCCTTACTGAACTCCACGAGTTCCTTTTTGGAGAAGCTTTCAATGAAGCCCATAACGCCACGGCTGACGTTGAATCCACGACCCGCTGTTTCTTAGAACTTTTGCGAAAAGAACATTATACTTTAGAAGAGATTCTTCAAGAACCTGGTTACTTTGCCTCATTTCAGACGCTGAATACTACGCCAATTCAAAAAATTGGTCTTCAGCATGTCAACCTAAAAGCCGAAAGCGAAAAAATTCGAGCTGCACAGCAACCTGCTGCTGCTCCGCCCCGATCAAAAATCATCCCGGCTGCTGCGCCAGAGGGACTTGTTTTTGCGCATCTACATAACCATACCCAATATTCTATTTTGCAGTCTACCGCAGAGGTAGGGGCACTTATTCAAAAAGCAGTTGCTTTGGGCCAACCAGCAGTTGCACTTACCGATACTGGCAATATGATGGCTGCTTTTCAATTTGAAAAACAAGCTGCTGCCCACAACGCTAAGGTAAATGCGGCCAGAGAAGAGGCTGAGCAAAAAGGCGAATCCTTTGAAGGTCAAGAAATCTTACCTATTATTGGTTGTGAGTTCAATGTATGCCGAAATCACCAAGACAAAACCGTCAAAGACAATGGTTATCAAATTGTTTGTTTGGCTAAAAATAAAAATGGCTATCAAAACCTTATCAAATTAGCTTCCATAGCCTACACCCAGGGCATGTATTACGTACCGCGCATCGACAAAGCAGTTCTTAGTCAATACAAAGAAGACCTCATTGTTCTGAGTGGCAATCTTTACGGTGAAATTCCGAGTCTTTTGCTCAATGTTGGGCAGAAACAAGCGGAAGAAGCACTCCTTTGGTGGAAAGAACAATTTGGCCCTGATTTTTACTTAGAAATAGGCCGACACGGACTTGATGTGGAAGAAAGGCTCAACCCAATGTTAGTTGCACTATCAGAACAGCACCAAATCAAATTAGTCGCCACAAATAATACCTATTATGTCGAGCAAGCTGACGCCGTTGCACACGACGTTTTGCTTTGTGTCAAAGACAACGAGCTTGTTGAAACGCCAAAAGGCCGCGGGAGAGGGTTTCGCTACGGTCTGGAAAACGACACTTACCACATGCGCAGTTCAGAAGAAATGTTGACCTTGTTTGCAGATCTTCCTCAGGCAATTGAGTCCATTTCCGAAATTATTACCAAATGCGAACACTATGGTTTGGCTAGAGAAGTACTTCTTCCTGCATTTGAGATCCCTACAGAATTTATCCACGCACAAGATGCTACAGACGGCGGTAAGCGCGGAGAAAACGCCTATTTGCGCTATCTCACCTATGAGGGGGCCAAAAAACGCTACCCCGAGCTTACTTCAGAAATCACTGAGCGCATCGATTTTGAATTGGCTACTATTGAAAAGACGGGTTACCCTGGTTACTTTCTTATTGTACAAGATTTTTGCAATGCTGCACGTCAAATGGGCGTTTCTGTAGGTCCTGGTCGGGGTTCGGCTGCCGGTTCGGCGGTTGCCTATTGCACTGGTATTACCAACGTCGACCCAATTAAATACGATCTGCTATTTGAGCGTTTTCTCAATCCTGACCGTATATCAATGCCCGATATCGATATCGATTTCGACGATGAGGGCCGGGTAAGGGTCATTGACTACGTCATTCAAAAATACGGCGCCAATCAGGTTGCCCAAATCATAACTTATGGCACCATGGCTGCCAAATCTGCCATCCGCGATACCGCGCGCGTCATGAACCTACCCCTTCCTGAAGCCGACCGCCTTGCCAAGCTTATTCCAGATTTATCATTGCGCAAGTTGTTTACGCTTCCAGAGCCAGAGCTCATTGATAAGCTCCGCAATCAAGAGGCTATTGGAAATGCCAAAGAATTGCGCCGTATCTATAACGGCGTCGATTTACAAGCCCAGGTCTTGCAAAAAGCGATGGAAATCGAAGGATCGGTGCGCAACACGGGTATTCACGCTTGTGGTGTCATTATTACGCCCGACGACCTCACCAATTTTGTGCCAGTGGCAACTGCCAAAGATTCTGAAATGGTTTGTACGCAATACGACAACGCGGTTGCCGAGTCGGCTGGTTTGCTCAAAATGGACTTCTTGGGCCTCAAAACCCTCACCCTTATCAAAGATGCCGTACGTCTGGTCAAAGAAAATCGCGGTATTGACCTCGACCCAGATACCTTCCCCATAGACGACTCAGCTACTTATGCGCTCTTTCAACGAGGAGAAACGGTTGGGATTTTCCAGTACGAATCTCCCGGGATGCAAAAACACCTCAAAGAGCTCAAGCCTACAGAATTTGCCGATCTCATCGCCATGAATGCATTGTATCGCCCAGGTCCAATGGAATACATCCCTTCGTATTGCAAGCGCAAGCATGGCGAAGAACAAATTGTGTACGATCTCGCTGATTGCGAAGACTACCTCAAAGAAACCTATGGCATCACCGTTTACCAAGAGCAAGTCATGCTTTTGTCACAAAAACTCGCAGATTTCACCAAAGGCGAGGCCGACACCTTGCGTAAAGCCATGGGTAAAAAAGACCGCAAAGTGCTCGATAAAATGAAGCCCACCTTCATCGAACGCGCCAGTACAAAAGGGCACGCACCTGCGGTTTTAAAAAAAATATGGAAAGACTGGGAAGCGTTTGCTTCATATGCATTTAATAAATCGCACTCAACTTGCTATGCTTGGGTGGCTTATCAAACAGCTTTTCTAAAAGCGAACTATCCTGCCGAATACATGGCATCGGTGCTCAGTAATAACATGTCGGACATCAAGCAAGTCTCTTTCTTTATGGAAGAATGCCGCCGCATGGGTATAGAGGTGTTGGGTCCCGATATCAATGAGTCTGGCTTTACTTTTTCTGTAAACACCGCGGGCGCAATTCGCTTTGGGCTCGGCGCAATCAAAGGAATGGGAAGCGGTCCGGTCGAGGCCATTCTCGAAGAAAGAAAAAACGGTGCCTTTAGCTCGATTTTTGAGCTCACCACTCGTATTAATTTGCGTTTGTGCAACAAGCGTGCGTTTGAAAGTTTAGCCTATGCCGGCGGCTTTGATTCATTCACTGGAGTCCACAGAGCCCAATATTTTGCAGCAGATGCCAACGGCAGAACCTTTCTTGAGGCCGCCATGCGTTACGGAGCCAGCGTTCAAGAACAACAACAATCTGCTCAACACAGTATGTTCGGAGAAGCAACAGGTACTACCATGCCGGCTCCGACGGTTCCGAAAGCCGACGAATGGCCAGCCATCTACAAGCTCAACCGGGAAAAAGAAGTGGTTGGCATCTTCATTTCAGGGCATCCACTCGATGACTACAAAGTTGAAATCACTTCTTTTTGTACTGGAACCGTTGCCATGCTCAATGAACCAAGCGTTTTTCTAGGCAGAGACCTGCTCATAGCCGCTATAATTACGGGTGTCGAGCACCGCATCACCAAACGCGGAGACGCGTTTGGCTCGTTGGTTATAGAAGATTATCAAGATGCTTTTAAATTGAATTTATTCAACGAATCTTATCTCAAGTTCAAGCATTTCATGGAGCCGGGTACTTTTGTCGCCATCAAAGGACGCATCGAAGTGCCTCGATTCCGACAATACCCTGAATTTGTTGTGCATCATATCGAGCTCCTTCAAGAACTCCGAGACAAGCGCGCCAAAATGCTCAAACTGCGTTTTTCAGCCAAACAACTCGATCAACTCATTATAGACCAATTGCACGAACTCTTTGAGGCCAACCCCGGCGCTTGTCAGTTGCATTTTACCGTTTATGATTCTTTAGATGGCGTAGAGGTTTCCTTGCCCTCCAGAAGTATTAAAGTCCAGCCATCAAGCCAATTATTTAAAGAATTGGCAAAATTAGATATCCAATTCAAATTGAATTAAACAAAAAAAACGCTCCAACAGGAGCGTTTTTCTTTTAGAGCTTTTCTGTTATTAAGCTTCTGTTGCTTCTTGTGGCACCAATACGCGACCGCAGTGCTCACAAACAATGATTTTCTTTTTAGTCACGATATCTAATTGGCGTTGTGGTGGGATTTTATTGAAACATCCGCCACAAGAACCTCTCATTACTTGAACAACCGCCAAGCCGTTTTTAGCGTTGGTGCGTAGGCGCTCATAAGCAAAAACCAAACGAGATTCGATATTCTTTTTGGCAGCATCAGACGCTTTGACGAGTTTTTCTTCGTCTTTTTGTGTCTCGCTGACAATAGCTTCGAGCTCGGCTTTTTTGTTGTCGAGGTCAGACTGTTTCATTTCAACGCGCTCAACTGCCTCGGTAAGCGTTTCTTTTTTAAGGTCAATTTTCAATTTCGCCTCTTTAGACTTTTTGTCGTGGAGTTTGATTTCGAGTTCTTGAAATTCGATTTCTTTAGAAAGAGACTCAAACTCGCGGTTATTGCGTACGTTGTTTTGTTGCTCTTTGTACTTGGCAATAGCTGCTTCGGCTTCTTTTACAGCAATTTTACGATCTGTAATTTCGGTCTCAATTTCTTTGATTTCGTCGTTGATTTTGGAGACACGGGTGTTGAGTCCAACGATTTCATCCTCTAAACTTTGCACTTCTAAAGGAAGTTCACCACGGATGGTGCGAATGCGATCGATTTCGGAGTCGATTTTCTGGAGTTCAAAAAGCGCATCCAATTTTTCTGCGATGGTACCTTCTTTTTTCGTTGCTGTTGCCATGGGCTATATATAGTTAACGGGATTCGTATTCAACTTAGTTAAACGGATCGCAAAGTTAGGAAAATTTTCTGTAAGTTGTTCTGCTAAAAGTTCACTTGTAAATTGCTCGCTTTCATAATGCCCAATATCGGCAATGACAAGGTGGTTGTCAGCATCAAAAAACTCATGGTATTTGAAGTCAGAAGATAGATAAAGGTCTGCTCTAGCCGCAATGGCGTCAGGTACCAAAAAACTACCTGCGCCACCACAAAGCGCAATGGATTGCACCTTTGGTTTAAGAAGCTGCGTATGCTTAATACAACCACAACCAAAGGTTTGCTTAACTCGTTTGAAAAATAATTGGGTGTCAATCGGTTCAGGAAGTTGCCCAATAATGCCTGATCCTCTATTTTGATTCGGATTTGTTGTCTGCATGACGTGATAAGCAACTTCTTCGTACGGGTGCGCTTCGCGCATGGCTTGAATGACCTTATGAAGCAGATTTTCCTCCACAACATACTCTAATTTGAGCTCTTGCACCTCTTCACGTATGCCCTTATTGCCAGTATGCGGTTTGGCATTTTCAATGGGCGTAAATGTACCGGTACCCAAAGAGCGAAAATGGCAATCTTTGTAATTACCTATCTGACCCGCACCCGCACCAAGAATCGCCTTGTCTACATCTAAAAAATGGCTTTGGGGCACATAGACCTCGAGCTTGTGCAATAAGCCACTTATTGGCCTTAGGATTCGGACATTTTCCAAACCTAATTTTGCAGCAATTTTTGCATTGACTCCTTGGTAATGGTTATCGAGGTTGGTATGAATAGCATATAAAGCAATTTGCTGTTGTATGCATTTTTCAAAGATGCGCTCTACATAATTTTTTCGATTGAGTTTCTTGAGCCCGCGAAACAATATAGGATGATGTGAAATAATAAGGTTACAATTGTTCGCAATGGCTTCATCAACTATGGCTTCTGTTACGTCAAGAGAAACCAAGACGCCAGAAATTTCCTTTTCTGAATACCCATAAATGAGTCCAGCGTTGTCATAACTTTCTTGTAATTGAAGGGGGAATTTAGCTTCTAAAAAGCGACAAATTTCTAGTAATTGCATATTAAAGTTTTTTGCTGATGCCAAAGTTTAAGCCCCAACCATAACTTTTATGAATGTAGGCCTCGTAGGGGCTGTAAGAATTGTTGAGCTGTGAACGGTAAATTAGACCAAGACGCAAATTGAATTTATTGTCTAGTTGGAAATCGAGACCGACACTGGCTATCCACGCAATTGTGAAGCTATTCATGGTGTTATTGATTTTGACTTGGTCGTCGTATTTTGCACCAAGGGCGTTTGTCCATTGGAGGTCTTGCCGGTAACCTTGGTATAGAGCTGGTAACAAGCCTGCTCCCGTGTAGAACTGCAACTGTTTTCCAAAAGTAGCTTTGAGTTGCAAAGGAAGCGCGAGATAGCGGTATTTGGTCTGATAAGCAAAGCTCGAATCGGAGTCTGTTGCTTTAAAAGCGTAAGATTCGCCATTTTGCAGCCAAGAGACACCCGCATCTAAGTAAAAATGCTGACTCAGTCCTAAGCCCAAACCGAGTTGCTGAGACCAAACAGGCAGAGGAATTTCAGAGGCACGCTCACCGAGTGGGGTTGGTAAAAAGGCGTCGTTGGATACCAGGCTTCGATACATGTTCATCCGTTGGCTTTCAAAATAAAAACGTGTTGCGTAATTTTTTTTAATGTCTTTATTTAAAATTTGGGCGAATCCATTGGATAGCACCACCATAAATAGAACAGATAAAAGGGCTTTCATCTTTCAAATTTAAGATTTTTATGGTCACCTAAAGTCAGCAGATATTTTTAGTCGACCTTCAATTCATCAAGCAGTAAGTAAGCTTCTTGCCACTCTAAGGGCTTCTTCAATGTGCCCAACAGGGTTGGTTTGAGAATTAAAAATACCGGCAATTTTTCCGTTGAGCCCCACGACATACGTGACTCTTCCCGGAATTAAGCCAAACAAATTTCCAGGTACGCCAAATAATTGGCGTACCTTTTTTTGTGTATCGGCGAGCAATGGATAGGGAAGACCATGCTTTTGGCCGAAGGCTAGATGAGACTTACTCCCGTCCGATGAAATGCCAAATACTTCGCAACCGAGAGAAACAAAATCAGCGTAGGCATCTCTAAAAGCACAGGCTTCTTTGGTACACCCCGGTGTATCGTCCTTGGGGTAAAAGAATAGAACCAATATTTTTTTACTGATAAAATGTTGGATATCAATCAAGCTTCCTTGATGATCAGGAAGACTAAATGCAGGGCAGTCGTCACCTACTTGTAGTTCTTTACTCATGCTTGTAATGCTGTTTTGAAACGATTCAAGACGCGTTCGCGTGCAAATTTATGTTCTATAATGGGTACAGGGTAGGCCGGAGTTCCAAATTCGGGAACCCATTTTTTGATGTATTTGTATTGCGGGTCAAATTTCTTCTGCTGGGCCTCGGGGTTGAATACTCTAAAATAGGGTGCGGCGTCGCAGCCACAGCCTGCTGCCCATTGCCAGCCCCCAATGTTGCTGGCCAATTCAAAATCGAGTAGTTTTTCTGCAAAATAACGCTCTCCCCAGCGCCAATCGATTAATAGGTGTTTGGTGAGAAAACTTGCCACAACCATGCGCACGCGGTTGTGCATAAAACCGGTCGCATTGAGTTCTCTCATGCCGGCGTCCACTAACGGATACCCTGTTTTACCTTCGCACCAGGCTTTGAAGTGAGCTTCATTGGTTTCCCAAACAATACGGTCATATTGGGGTTTGAAAGCATGGTCAACAGTCTGAGGAAAATGAAATAAAATCATTTGATAGAAGTCGCGCCAAATGAGCTCATTGAGGAATTTTTCATTGAGTTGTTGGGCGCTCAGTGCCAATTGCCTGATAGAGATGGTTCCAAAGCGTAAATGTAAGCTCAGACGAGAGGTGCCGAGCACTGAAGGAATATCGCGGTTCAAATGGTAATTGGCGATAATTTTTTGAGGTGTAAGACTTGGTGGAAAATCTTGTGCATTTTGATTTTCAAAGCCCATTTCTTTCAATGAAATCAGTTGTTGGGTAGGTAATTTTGCCAAATGAGCAGCGTATTTTGTTGTCGGATACGCTTTGAACTGATAAGGGGAAATTTTGGCCTTCCATTTGCGCGAAAAGGGTGTGTAGATGGTGTAAGGTTTACCATCATCTTTAACGACCTCATTTTTTTCAAAAATGACTTGGTCTTTGGCACCAATGAATTCAATGTGACTTTTTTGGAGTTCGTCAAATAGAAACTGATCTCGGGAAATAGCTCTTGGCTCGTAATCTCTGTTGGTGTAGACCCTTGAAGCCTTGTGCTGCTGCACTAATTTGGGAATTTCTATTTTGGCGTCGCCGTAAACAACATGAAGGTCCGAACCATATTGTTGGTATTCTTTTTTAAGACTTGCTATCTCTTGGTGTATGAATAGAACACGTTGGTCGTTTTGCGGTAGGTGTTCTAGAATTGTTTGATCAAAAACAAAAACAGGTATAACAAGCTCGTTGTTTTTGAGTGCTTTATATAAACCAGCATTGTCTTCTATTCGAAGATCGCGGCGGTGCCAAAAAAGCGCAGTACTCATTTGCCGTCGTATTCGATAATGTTGTTTTGCGTTTCCCAAAGCTTGACGCTTAGGCCATATTTTGAATCTAGTTTTTCGCGCAATAAGTTCCAAATAACCACTGCAATATTTTCTGCCGTAGGATTCAAGTTGGCAAATTCGGTGCAGTCTAGGTTGAGGTTGCGGTGATCGAAGCGATCCTGAACTTCCCTGCCGATCAGATCTTTGACCAACTTGAGGTCAATCAGGTAACCTGTTTCTGGATCAATTTGGCCATCAATCCAAACCTCTAGGGTGTAGTTGTGGCCATGGTAGTTGGGGTTATTGCATTTGCCAAAAACGGCGTTGTTTTGTTCGTCGGACCAATCTGGTCGGTAAAGTCGATGTGCCGCATTAAATGTGGCGCGTCTACACACTCTCATATGCTGCTTTTGTTAAGGCCTCTACGTTTTGGTTTAAAAGTATTTTAAACCAAGCTGTGTAAGCATGTGGGTAATTTTCGAGGTCTTGCAATAAATCCGATAGGCTAATCCATTTGTAGGCTTCTACTTCATCTGTATTGATTTTTGGGTCTTCATCGGCGTAGGCAAAAACCACGTGGTCTAGTTCGTGTTCTGTAAGACCCTGATCGAGTTTGGCTTTATATATAAAATGAAACGCATATTGCATTTTAGCGCTCATACCCATTTCTTCTTGTAAGCGGCGTTCGGCTGCATTTAAAACACTTTCCTCTGGTCTTGGATGACTGCAACAAGCGTTGGTCCAAAGCAGTGGTGAGTGATACTTATGCGCAGCACGTTGTTGTAATAAAAGTTCACCTTTATTGTTGAAAAGAATCACAGAAAACGCCCGATGCAATAAACCCAGGCGATGTGCTTCCATCTTTTCGAGCTGACCGATTTCGCGGTCGTCTTCATTAACTAATACAACGTACTCTTCTTGCATTACAATAAATTGAGGTTATGGCGAACGTATGAAGTGAGCAATATGCGCATTTTGCGGTAATTTGGTATGCGAATACGCTCGTTGAGTACCGATTCTGCAGGTGTTTGCTTGATTTTTTTGAAGAGTTTAAAGTAGTATTTGTAGGCCATATAGACGCCAAAACGAGCTGTTTTTGGGAGCATCAGGATGCCTTCGTAACCTTTTTGGAAATCAATGGCAATATCTATTTCAATTTCTTTTTTCAGCTCAGCATTGAATTCGGTTAAATTAATTCCTGGGAAGTAGGTTCGGCCAAGTTCTTGATAGTCTGCTTTGAGATCTCTGAGAAAATTTATTTTCTGAAAAGCTGCACCAAGTTTCATGGCGTAGGGCTTGAGTTTGTCGTATTCAGCTTGGTTGCCATCAACAAAAACCTTGAGGCACATCAGGCCAACGACCTCAGCAGACCCCAAAATATAGGTCTCGTATTTCCCTTGGTCATAGGTTTGTTTTTGTAGGTCCATTTCCATCGAGTCCAAGAAAGTATCGATAAGTTCTTGAGGAATTTGGTATTTATTAACCGCCCATTGAAAACTATTTAGAATCGGATTGAGTGAAATTCCAGCGGCAATCGCTTCGTAGGTTTGAACTTTAAAATCTGCGAGTAGTTTTTCTTTATCATAGCCATGGAAAGTATCGACGATTTCGTCGGCAAAACGCACAAAACCATAAATGGCATATATTGGTTTTTGCAGTTCTTTGTGCAAAAAGCTGATGCCTAACGAAAAGGAAGTCGAGTACCTTTTGGTGGTGAGCTCGCTCATTTCTTGGCTGATGTTGTCAAATAATGCTTTCATAGTTTGGGTTTAGTGATGCGTGGTTATGATGTGCTTGGCAACTACCTCTCCTGAAACAATAGAAGGAGGGACGCCTGGGCCAGGTACAGTTAATTGGCCGGTATAGTAAAGGTTTTTGATTTTTTTATGTTTCATTCTGGGCTTAAGAACAGCCGTTTGACGCAATGTATTGGCCAAGCCATAAGCGTTTCCTTTGAATGCGTTGTAATCATTTTTGAAGTCTGAAACACAGAAACTACGCTTGTAAACGATGTTGTCTTTGATGTCGTTCCCGGTGAGGTCTTTTAGTCGCTGAACCAATATATCAAAATACTTCTCTCTGGTGGCTTCGTCGTCCTTGAGGTCGGGTGCTAGTGGGATCAAGAAGAAAAGGTTTTCTGAACCTTCTGGTGCTACGGTTGGATCCGTTAGTGAAGGCACACTCATGTAAAACAAGGGCTTTTCAGGCCAACTCGGGTCTTTGTAGATGGTTTTGCCGTGTTCTTCTAGCGATTCATCAAAGAAGAGGTTATGATGCTCGAGGTTTTCTAGTTTTTTATTCACGCCGACGTAAAACAACAAGCTAGAAGGCGCCATTGTGCGTTTGTCCCAGTAGGAATCGGAATAGTTAGCGTTTGCTTGTAGTAAGTTTTGATCGGTATGAGCGTAGTCAGCTCCTGATATAACGATGTCTGCTGCATGAAAGGTGCCATTAACAATGGTACCTGTGGCTTTTCCGTTTTCAATGACAATACGTTCTACTTTGGAGGCTTTGTGAATGGAAACACCTTGTTCTTGTGCAATGCGTGCAAACGCTTTGATAAACTCGTGCATGCCGTTCATTGGGTACCATGTGCCGAGTTGGATGTCTGCATAATTCATTAGCGAATAAAGAGCGGGCGTTTCATTGGGCATGGCTCCCAAGAACAAAACTGGAAATTCTAAAAGAGAAAGAATTTTAGGATGTTTGAAATATTTGCGAATAAAAGTCGAAAAGGAAGAAAACAAATGCATTTTGAATAGCCCACCAAGCACCCTTGAATCGATGAATTCGCTGAGTTTTAAACTTGGTTTGTAAACAAGATCTTCCATACCTACTTTGTATTTGTAGGCGGCATCTTTTAAAAAAGCCTGTAATTGTTTAGCACTACCCGGTTCAACAGACTCAAACCAAGCTTCAAGTGCTTGCATGTCAGCAGGAACATTCGTGTAAGCGCGATCTGGCCAATAGACACGATACGAAGGATCTAGTCTTTTTAGTTCGTAAAAATCTGAAGTGGTGTAACCGAATTGCTTGTAAAATTTTTCGAAGACGTCCGGCATCCAATACCAAGAGGGGCCCATGTCGAAAACAAATCCTTGGGTTTCAAATTGCCTCGCCCTGCCACCTATGCTGTCGTTCTTTTCAAAAATTTGAACGTTGTAACCAGCTTTGGCTAAAAAGGATGCGGTAGATAAGCTCGAAATTCCCGAGCCAATAATGTGTACTTTTTTTGTCATAAATTAATTTGCCGAAAAAGCGAATTCCGGGAGTGCTTCCATCAGTTTTTTACGTGCGATGAAAATCCGGCTTTTCACAGTTCCGATTGGAATACCTAGTTTGTCAGCGATCTCTTTGTATTTAAAGCCTTGAAAATGCATTTCAAAAGGCGTTTGATACTCCTCGCCTAATAAATTGATTTGTCTGTTGATGTCGTTTACACCAATCTTCTCGATTGCGCTGTCTTCGTGGCTGTGGATGTTTCCGACCAAAAATACTTCTTTGCTGTGGTCGAAGATGGCACCCGATTTTACTCTTCTGCGGTACTGATTGATGAACAAGTTACGCATAATTGTGAACACCCAAGCTTTAAAATTCGTTTGTGGCGTATAATAATTGCGATACGTAATGGCTTTGAGCATGGTTTCTTGCGTCAAATCCCTTGCGTCTTCTCGGTTTCTAGTGAACGAAAGTGCAAAAGATTGCAAGTTATTTTCTAGACCAATTAATGCTTCATTAAATTCGATTGTTGACATAGCGAGTTATTTTGTTTAACATTTGTGGGATAAAGTTAAACATTATTTGTTTAACAAAAACAAAAAAAAATTAAACAAAACAATATTTTTTTTAAATGCCGAGGTCAATTTTCGCTCTTTTCCTAGTATTCAACAACGTTTGAAGACGTTTGAAAATTTTAAAATTTTGTTGATACTTGTGGGAAACTGTTGAAAAAATTTACACTTTGGTTTTTGTTGAGACCGTAAAAGGTCCTAAAAACTTGAAAAAAGTAGGGATATTAAATCACCTTGGTATTTATGGGATTTAGTATATGACCTCGATGTAATATTTGTAGTGATTCTTTAAGGCCTTGTAACATGACATGATGGTGCAGGTAAAACAATAAACAGTCTTCATTAAATAACCAAACCTCATTTTTATAAATGATGATTTAAGCTGTTACGTTATCTAACATCACTTTTACCAACGCTTTGGTATCGAAATGTGCTTTCCAGCCCCAATCTTTTTGGGCGTTACTGTCGTCAATTGAATTGGGCCAGCTGTCGGCGATGGCCTGACGGAAGTCCGGCGCGTAGTCTATTTCGAATTCTGGCAAATATTGTTGGATTTCGTCGGCTAGTTCAGCCGGTGTAAAACTACAACCGGCTAAATTATATGCCGATCTGATTTTGATTTTTTCTGCTGGCGCTGCCATGAGTTCTAAGGTACCACGAATGGCGTCGTCCATGAACATCATGGGTAGGGTGGTGCCCGCGCTCAAAAAACTAGTGAATTTACCTTCTGCTTTGGCTTTGTAAAAAATTTCTACCGCGTAGTCGGTGGTGCCACCGCCTGGCAGGCTTTTATAAGAAATAAGACCTGGATAACGAATGCTTCGAACGTCTACACCGAATTTGTTGTGGTAGTATTCACACCAACGTTCGCCGGCTTGTTTAGAGATGCCATAAACCGTGCTTGGCTCCATAATGGTGTGCTGGGGCGTATAATCGGCTGGGGTCGTTGGACCAAAAACAGCAATTGAGCTGGGCCAAAATATTTTATTGATGTGTCCTTCTTTGGCTAAGTCAAGTATGGTAAACAGACCTTCCATATTCAATTTCCAAGCAAAATCAGGGTTTTTTTCTGCCTTAGCAGAAAGTAAGGCAGCAAGTAAATAGACTTCTTTGATTTGTTCATCTATTATATAAGATCTGACGGCTGGTCTGTCTAAGGCATCTAGTTTGACATAGGCGCCGTTATTAAGGATGTCTGGGTATTCATCGCGTAAGTCTGCGGCTACTACGTTTTCGTTACCAAATTTTTGACGCAGTGCTAAGACAAGTTCGGTTCCAATTTGACCACAAGAACCTAAAACCAAAATTTTTGACATACTATTGAGTTGATGTAAAAACAAAAATACGAAAACTGACCAAAATCATTTGTTCAATTCGGGGATTGAACTAGTTTTGGAATCTAAAACTTTGCACTATGCCTTTTTACCATAAACTCGGACAAATTCCGCACAAGCGCCACACTGTTTTTCGTCAGCCAGACGGTTCGCTTTACCATGAACAACTTTTTGGCACCATCGGCTTTGATGGCATGTCTGCACTTTTATATCACATTCAGCCGCCTACAGTTGTTAAATCTATCGGTACGCAAACAAATATTGCTCCTGAAATCGCTGTTCAAAAAAACATGCTGATGCGCAGTCTCCGCGGTTTTGACCTGAAGCCCGTAGCGGACTACGTCAAGAGTCGGGTACCCGTACTGGTCAATTCCGATGTATATTTGGAATTAGCAGCGCCCTCCGTGAGCATGAAAGACTATTTCTACAAAAATGCCGACGCCGATGAAATCATTTTTGTACACAAAGGTTCTGGCAAGTTGCGTACCCAAATGGGTAACATTGATTTCGCTTATGGCGACTACTTGGTCATACCGCGCGGCATGATCTACCAATTAGAGTTCAACGACGCCAATAACCGCTTGTTCATCATTCAGTCTTTCCATCCAGTATATACACCCAAGCGTTACCGCAATTGGTTTGGTCAGTTATTAGAACATTCACCTTATTGCGAGCGCGACATCAGACCTCCTCATGAGCTAGAAACCCACAACCAAGAGGGTGATTTTCTCATCCGTATTAAAAAACAAGATGTGCTATACGATTACACCTATGCGCATCACCCGTTCAATGTAGTGGGATGGGACGGCTACAATTATCCGTATGCATTTTCTATCCACGACTTCGAGCCCATCACCGGAAGAGTACATCAACCACCACCGGTGCACCAAACTTTTGAAACCGGTGCTTTTGTCGTTTGTTCTTTTGTACCGCGCCTTTACGACTACCATCCGGACTCTATTCCTGCGCCTTATAATCACTCAAATATAGACTCAGATGAAGTACTCTATTATGTCGACGGAGACTTTATGAGCAGAAATAATATCGAAAAAGGACAAATAACTTTGCATCCTGCAGGTATTCCTCACGGGCCGCACCCTGGAGCTTATGAGCGCAGTATTGGAAAAACGGAAACTGAAGAATTGGCCGTAATGGTCGATACTTTCAAACCACTTTCGCTCACCAAACGTGCTTTAGAAATGGAATTACCCGACTATATGTTCTCTTGGCAGCACTAAATCGGCATTAATCCCTAATTTTGACAAAAATCAATTACATGGCAGAGATCAAAAACCTCAAAGACATCCAAAACTACGATTACAGTCTCGAAAAAATATTCCACGACGCCGAAGATTTCCTTCCTTTACTCGGCACTGACTACGTCGAACTTTATGTAGGAAATGCCAAGCAAAGCGCACATTATTATAAAACGGCATTCGGTTTTCAGTCAGATGCTTATGCAGGTTTAGAAACAGGTATGAAAGACCGCGTGTCGTATGTCCTCAAGCAAGATAAAATCCGCTTGGTACTCACTACGCCGCTCACCGAAGACGGCGAGCTCAATGCGCATATCAACAAACACGGCGACGGGGTCAAGGTTGTCGCGCTTTGGGTAGAGGATGCTACCAAAGCTTTCGAAGAAACAATAAAAAGAGGTGCCAAGCCATATATGCAGCCAACCCGCGAAGAAGACGCCGATGGTTGGGTTGTGCGCTCCGGTATTTATACATACGGCGAAACCGTTCATATTTTTGTTGAGCGTAAAAACTACAATGGCGCTTTCTTACCAGGCTATAAAAAATGGGAATCTCATTACAACCCTGAGCCGGTAGGGATTAAATTCATTGACCACATGGTTGGCAATGTAGGTTGGAACGAAATGAATGATTGGGTTGAGTTTTATGGCAAAGTCATGGGCTTTGCACAAATTGTTTCTTTCGACGATAAAGACATCTCTACCGATTACACCGCCTTGATGTCAAAAGTGATGTCAAATGGCAATGGCCGCATCAAGTTCCCGATCAACGAACCTGCGGAGGGTAAAAAGAAATCCCAGATCGAGGAATACATCGATTTTTACAATGGCCCTGGTGTACAACACATTGCCGTAGCCACCAACGATATTGTTGCTACGGTTAGTGCCATGCGCGACCGCGGTGTTGAGTTCTTATATGTTCCAGACACTTATTACGACGATTTATTGGAACGCGTCGGAGCCATTGACGAAGATTTAGAATTACTGAAATCTCATGGCATATTAATAGATCGCGACGACGAAGGTTATTTATTACAGCTTTTTACCAAGCCTGTTGTGGACCGCCCAACAATGTTCTTTGAGATTATTCAAAGAAAAGGCGCGCAATCTTTCGGAAAAGGAAACTTTAAAGCCTTATTTGAAGCCATTGAGCGCGAACAAGAAAACCGCGGTACGCTTTAAATCAGCGCGCGTTTATTTTATATATTTTTCAGAAGAAGTTCAAACGCTGCGTAAATGCCGGCTTGGTCGTCGGCGTTGTATGCTTTTTGAATGGCCTCCACAATTTCAGCAATCTCTGTGACGCCATCTGCTTTTAATTGGTTCATGACTTCCTGAATCACAGCAGGTCGTGGACCCCATGTAAAAACTTCCTGTTGGTTTTCATCCAAACAGATCAATTTAGGTATGGACCTACCACCATTGGTCAGATAGGCATCCATTACCTGAGGGTGTTCGTCACGCAAGAGGTAAATGGATTGAATTTCTTTTGAAGCAGCAGCTAATTTTTGGATAACGGGCACACACTGAGCAGCGTCACCACACCAAGGTTCAGTAAGCGTAATCCAAGTCCAATTTTTGGCTTTTAGTGTGAGTAAATTTATAAGTGATACCGGTATTTCAACCGTTTTATTGAGGCGCTTCATGCGCTGTAAATTCAGCTTCGTGTAATGCACATAGGGTGCACTTTGATTTGGACCACTCGTTTTTCCTTCTGCAACTAAATCAGTAGTGAAATGCATGTATTGTTCATAGGTAAGGCTTTTTTCAAAAAGAGTCGCCGAAAAAAGAGTTGAAGTTTGCATAGAAAGTATTGATTGATCTTGCAAAAATACGTAGAGATTTGAGGATAAAATCAAAATAGGCGTTTTAAGATATCAAGAAGATTTTGTATATTTGCACCCACCAAAATGGAGGTTGTAGCTCAGTTGGTTAGAGCGTCGGATTGTGGTTCCGAAGGTCGCGGGTTCGAGACCCGTCTTCCTCCCTTAAATAAAAGCCAGTTTAAATACTGGCTTTTTTTGTTTGTAAGCAATTCAAAGTTTGCTCGCATAACGTTTTTAAATGGAAGGGCAAGTGCTGTTGTGCCCAAGGATGCTGCGCTCCAAATACATGATCAGCCCCCTGAATTTGATGAAGTTGCGCACCCGAAACAGCTTGTAGTTCATAACCTTCTGAGATAGGAACCGATGTATCTTGGTCACCATGAAAAAGATGAAGCTGTTCGCCAATTGCTTTTGCAGCGGCAAGGATATCAAGCTTATTTTTGCATAGAATATAATCTTCGTACAGGGAATAATATTGAGGCAATTGTTGTCCAGTGCGGCCATTTTTAATGAGCCGAATTCCGCTTCGTTTCCATTCTTCCAATTCCATTTCTTTTGGAAATCGCCTTTCGATGTCACATATAGCAGCCCATGTACAAATCTGACCTAAGTGACTTTTGCACTGCCATTGTTGCGCAGCTAAGATGGACATGCCACCACCTCGGGAATGTCCAATCAGATGTATTTTTTGATAAGTTCGTTGTTGGCTTTCGAGGTGGTTTAATAAAGAAGAAATATCTTCAAGTTCTTTGGAATAGGTATTTTGCCCAAAGGCTTTTTCATCGGTAAAATCAATCGGATTACTTACTGTACCGCCATTGTGAGAGAGATTGAAACGGCAAAAATCAAAACCACGAGCAGTAAAAAAATCTCGAACAAGATGCCATGCCCCCCAATCCATAAAACCCATAAAGCCATGTGTAAAAACAATAAGTTCGCGATGCTTTGCCAGTGAGCTGAGCTCATAAAGACTTTTACGTCCATTTGCTCCGAAGTATATTTCTCGTTGAATTTTCATGGAAAAGAGGCGTTGTTTCGTTGAACGATAAACAATTGCTGATCACTGATTCGAAGGTAGCCAAAATCGTAACAAAAGATGTAAACCTGTCCATTTTTGGCGATTTTTTGATGGGTATGAAACTCAAAGTTATAACCTCGTTTGTGAAGTTCGAGTTCCAATACGTTGCGTTTCTTTTCGTTGAGCAGCAATTGCGCTAATATGCGTTGGTTGTTCAAAAGAATGCGGTTAATTTGACGTTGTAGCGCGAATTTTTGCGCATAATTGCGGTTATTAAATTGATTTCGACAATAGTCGGAACAAAATTTTTGATCACGTCGACCTTTGAGTTGCACACCACATTCTTGACAAATACGTTGATGAAAGTAAAAATCCATTTGAACCAAACGTCGTCGGACGGGTTTTACATATAAAGTCGAACTAGAAATCTTCGATGAAATCAGTAAAATAAGCACTAGAACAGGGTGTTTGAACAAATCTTTGTAACGACGCAAAAAAAAATGCGTTCAAGGCGAACCTTTCTGCGTTTTATCAGTAGAAGGGAAAGCAATTAGAAAATATGAGGCAGTTAAAAATCGCAAAACAGGTCACCAACAGAGAGACCGCATCTTTAGACAAGTATTTACAAGAAATAGGTCGCGTAGACCTAATCACCGCAGATGAAGAAGTTGAGCTAGCTCGCAAAATCAAAGCCGGTGACCGCGTAGCGCTCGAGCGCCTAACAAAAGCCAATTTGCGCTTTGTGGTTTCGGTAGCCAAGCAATACCAAAACCAAGGTTTGGCATTACCAGATCTCATCAATGAAGGTAATTTGGGTCTGATCAAAGCAGCCGAGCGTTTCGATGAAACCCGTGGATTCAAGTTCATTTCTTATGCCGTTTGGTGGATTCGCCAGTCTATTTTGCAAGCTTTGGCAGAGCAAGCACGTATTGTTCGTTTGCCGCTCAACAAAATTGGCAACATCAATAAAATCAATCGCGCGTATTCAGAACTCGAGCAAAAACTTGAGCGTCCACCAAGTGCTGACGAGCTCGCCGAGTTCTTGAATGTTACACCAGAAGAAGTGAAACAAACGCTTTCTCAGAATGGCCGTCATATTTCAATGGATGCACCGCTCATCGAAGGCGACGACTCTACATCCACCATGTACGACGTCATGCAAGGCGACTCATTACCTGGCCCTGAGGCAAGTCTCACGCTTGAGTCTTTGCGTTCAGATATCCGCCGTTCGTTAACAAGTCTTACACCGCGTGAAAGCGAAGTAATCAGCATGTTCTACGGTCTAGATGGCAAAGCACCTTTGTCACTAGAAGAGATCGGAGATAAATTCGAACTCACCCGTGAGCGCGTTCGTCAAATCAAAGAGAAGGCCATTCGCCGCCTCAAACATACCAACAAAAACAAAGTACTGAAAAGCTACTTAGGATAAATAAAAAAAGGAACCGCGAGGTTCCTTTTTTGTTTTACATCGGATCTACATCAATGCTGATCTGGATGCCTTTGAATTTGACTTGTTGATAGAAGACATCGATGTCTTGTAAGATGCGGGCCTTTACTTTTTTGTCGGGGGCACCTCTTTCTATTTTAAGTTTGATTTCTTTGAGGAATTTGTTTTGAATGCGCTTGACCAATGGAAACTCTGGGCCAAGTACCCTTTCCTTAAACACATCTCGGAGCTGCTCTGCAAAAAAATGGGCGCCTTCATTGAGGATTTCTTCTTTTTCGTGCTTGAGGGTGAGTTGGATGATTTTATAGAAAGGCGGATAAAAAAAGCGCTCGCGTTCTTCGATTTCCACTTCGTAGAAACCAAGAAAATCATGAGCCATGACGCGCTCAAGCACCCAATGTTCTGCTTGGGCACTTTGTATGACAACTTTTCCTTGCTTTTCTTTTCGACCTGCGCGCCCGGCAACTTGAGACATCAGTTGAAAAGCCCGCTCGTAGGCTCGAAAGTCAGGTCTATTTAACAGCATATCGGCATCGAGAATTCCGACCAAAGAAACGTGGTCAAAGTCGAGGCCTTTGGTGACCATTTGCGTACCGATAAGCACATCGATGCGGCGCTGCGAAAAATCGTCAATGATTTCTTCGTAAGCATTTTTGGAGCGCGTGCTATCGAGATCCATGCGCTTGAAAACGGTGTTTGGAAAAATGAGTTGAAGTTCGTCCTCAATTTTCTCTGTACCAAAGCCAATCATACGCAATCTATTGCTTCCGCAATTGGTACATGAACCGATTGGTGGGGTGGCATAACTGCAATAGTGGCATTTGAGCATATTGCTCAGTTTATGGTAGGTAAGGCTGACGTCGCAATGCTGACAACGCGGCGTCCAGGCACAAACTTCACAGGACCATATAGGCGTATAGCCACGTCTGTTCTGAAACAAAATAATTTGTTCTTTTTTATCGAGAGCTAACTTCATTTCGTCGAGCAATAAACTCGAAAAATGTGATTGCATGTTTTTGAGTCTTTTCTCGCGTTTGAGATCGGCGCAAAGCATGAGTGGTAATTGAAGTCCTTTGTATCGCTCGCGCAATTCTACCAAATGGTATTTACCTAGTTTGGCATTTTGAAAAGATTCCAGAGAAGGTGTGGCCGAGCCTAGCAAGACCTTTGCCTCGTACATTTTGGCCAAGACAATTGAGGCGTCTCGGGCGTTGTAGCGCGGCGAGGGGTCATATTGCTTGAATGAAGCTTCGTGTTCTTCGTCAACGATAACCAGACCAAGGTCAGCGAAAGGCAAAAATACAGAAGAACGCGCACCGATAATTATCCTGAATTTAGTTGGGTCATTGGCCAAAACGTGGTTCCAGATTTCAATGCGCTCATTTTGATTGAATCGACTGTGATATACCCCTACGAGATCTCCAAAATAATGCTGGAGCCTTGTAATAAGCTGCGTGGTGAGCGCGATTTCAGGTATCAAGAAAAGCACTTGTTTACCGAAGTCTAAGTACTGTTGAATCAGTTGAACATAAATTTCTGTTTTACCCGATCCGGTGACACCATAAAATAAACAGACGTCTTTTTGCAGAAAGCCCGCTTCTATTTCTTCGAGCGCTGCCTGCTGTACGTCGGTGAGTGGTTTAAATGCACCTTTTCCTTCCCCAATGCTTTTGAAACGATCAATTTGCAGGCGTTCAATTGTAAAAACGCCTTGTTTTTCGAGTGTGGCCAACGCGCTGGCGCTCAAACCTTCTTGTAATAAGTGTGATTTAGAGACCGGCAGGTGCAATCCTCCGGCTTCACTTGCCTTGTGAATGAAACGCAATAGAATTGCAAGTTGTTTGTCTGAACGTGCTTTTCGTTCGAGGGTATTCAAAAAAACAGAAAGTTGTTCTTCTTGTTGGTATTCAGGGTCGAGAAAAACAAAAAGTTGTGTTTTTGGCGCATACCGTTCTTGGACTTCCTCTGCACTGGCAATAAGCTTAAGATCAAGTAGTTTTTTAAGATAAGGCTGAATGGTTTTGATACCGAGTCTTTCGGCAAGCTCTTTGCTGCTAAGTTGCTCCTGGATGTAGAGTAATTCGAGTATTTCTTCAGCTCTGGTACTGAGTGTTGGTGTTTGTAGGGGTGCGTCTGGATGCAAGCAAAATTTGGCTTCGCTTGCCAATTTAAAATTGGCTGGCAACGCTGCGTTCATGACATCGCCGATGGGGGCCATATAATAGGTACTGACCCAATCCCAGAAAGCCATTTGCTTGGGGCTTAAAATTGGGAATTCATCAAGAATGGTATCGATGTATTTGGCTTGGTAGTTTTGCGGCACCAAAGAATGCACGTTGGTAACTATTCCGGTGAGTAATTTACTTTTACCGAATGGAACCAATACCCTTAGACCGGCACCAATTTGTTGATTGAGTTCAAATGGAACGCGATAAGTGAAAACCTGCCGCATTGGGACTGGCAGCAAGACATCAGCGAAGAGTGTCTGGCGTTCAGTCATTTTTAGTTGCAGGCAAAAGATTCCTCTTGCCCAACAACGTTATCTCCTGGATGATTTGAACAGAACAACAAAAAGCCCGTAATCGGACCGCTGCAAAGTTCTCTTGTCGACTTTTTGTCGATGGCACGGATGTACGCTTGTTGTGGCGAAGTATAGAAGGGTTTGTAATAGGTAACGGTCTGTCTTGAGGAAAAGATTCCGACCACACGCTTGCCATTGGAAACACTTAGGTTGGTATAAGTGGGCTTGTTTTGAGCCAAACTCGAGCTTGGTGCATTGACACTCATGTAATTATATAAATCCTCTGCACCGCCGGTTAGGATCACTCTAATGGCTTTGAATGTTCGTTTGTCGATGGATGGGTTTGCGGTGACATTGCTTTTGATGAGGTCATAAAAGGTGCGTCCGTTAGCAGAAAAAGTTCTTGAAGTATATGGTTCGACAGGTGCTTCGCCGAGTTTCCATCTAAATGATTTTAAATTAATGGCTGTCCCTTGATGTTCGTTAAAGAGGATATCCAAGTGGGCACTTGTAATATAGGAATTGCCCGTATTGGAAATGGAGACCCCACTCGAAATATATTCTCCTGGATCATCGGCAAATTTGAAGGTAAAATTTTGAGAAGCAGCAGGGGAGGTCATGCCGTGAACCAGATCGGTCTGGCCTGTTACTTCGAATTCGCCACCATTGATTACTGCCTTGAAACGATAAGTTGCTGTCGGAATCAGAGAGCTCATAAGCGGATTCGGAGATGTTTGTATGGCTTCAAGTGGGCCAGTTGGAAGGGTCTTGAAATAATATACTTTTTGTTCTGGGCCATAAAATAGGCCATTGGTATCTTTATCTTGAACGATCGAATCTTTGAGGGTCCAGGTTCGGGTTACTTGGCCATTGACCACCTCGCTGATTGTTGCATCGACTTGATCAAAATAATTCGAGTCTGCAATTTGAGCGATGTCCAGTGCAGAGCCGGGGCCAATAAAGGCTCTTGTAATTTTAATCATGTGGATAGAGTCGGCTTGATCCAATAGACCATAGACTACTGCAGTCTCGACGAAATCGCCATCGAGGATGATGTCTTCTTCGCAAGAGCTCAGCATAAAAGCGCTGAAAAGGAGAATGGAGAGGAATTTGAAAAAAGGCATGATTTATATGATAAAATTTATGGTCTTTGGGTCGGCGCAATAGCGGTATTTGGCGCTAGCGCTTTTTCAATTTCTAAAAGTTCCATCTCAAAAATGAGTGGGGAGTATGGCTTGATATTGGCACCTTGTGGTGGATTGCCTGCGTAGGCTAGTTCTTGAGGAACAAACAAGCGAATTTTGGTGCCGACATTCATGAGTTGCACGCCTTCGGTCCAGCCCGGAATTACTTCGTTTAGTCCAAAGCTAATACCTTGTCCTGATGGCGATTGGTCGAAAATACTTCCATCTGGATTCATGCCAATGTAGCTCATTTTGACGCGTGAATCACGTGTTGGTTTGGGCCCTTTTCCTGTTTTAATTAAGATGTATTGTAAACCACTGGCTGTGGTAATCACCCCTGGTTTTTGCTTGTTGGCTGCCATGAAAGCATCGCCTTCCGCTTTGTAACCAGCTGTAATTTTTTGATATTTGACATTCATGAGGGCTTCAAAACCTGCCATGATTTTTTTGCGATCGAGGCCTTTAAGTGCGGCAGCATCACGTTTGTTGAGACCGTCTGCAAAACCCTTTTTAACGAAATCGCTATTGATAAGGCTTTTGGCATTAAGCTCTTTAAAATAATGATCAAAGCGCTCGCGGTTGATTTTACCAACGGCAAACGAACCTTGTTCTTTGTATTTTTCGTTGAAACTTTGACCAGTTTGTCCAAGGAGTAATTCGAGGTCGCGGTAGAATTTTTTCAGTTCAACTTCTTTTACAGGGTTCTCGAAACCTTCAATCATTTTTTCTTTATCCATTTTGGTAAACGGCGCTTGGGTAATGAAAGGTTTGGCAATTTCTACTCCCAAAAGGTAAGAATAGCGCTCTTTGTCAGATTTAAAAGTTACGACTTCGTCTCCGCAAGCAAATAGTAAAAATAGAAGGGTAAATATGGAAAGGAATTTCATAAGAAGTGAGTTGTTAAGCGATAGAGAGTAGTTCGACGTCAAATAATAATGCGGCATATGGTTGGATGGCTCCACCCGGATGTGGGTTGGCACCATAAGCGAGTTCTTGTGGAATGTAGAGTCGGTATTTGGAACCTTCAGACATGAGTTGTAATGCTTCGGTCCAGCCTTTGATTACCTGATTGACGCCAAAAGTAGCGGGCGTTCCGCGCTGTACAGAGCTGTCGAAAACAGTGCCGTCAATGAGTGAGCCATGGTAATGAACGGTGACTTGGCTTGTTGGGCCCGGCACTGGGCCGTTGCCTTCTTGCAGTACTTCGTACTGTAAACCACTTGCAGTGGTTTGCACCTCTGGCCGCTTCGCGTTGTCGGCCAAGAAGGCCTCTCCGGCCTTTTTAACGGCGTCGTATTTGAGGTGTTTTTGTGAATCTAAAAAACGCTGAATATGCAGATTTGCTTCTTCTGGTGACATTTCAGTTTGGTCGCCGTTAAAAATGTCACGCATGCCAGCTAATACTTGATCGAGGTCAAGCGAGGAAAGGTCTTGTTGTTTTAAACTTTCGGCGATACTCATGCCTACACCATAGGATGCTTTTACTTTGTCTGTGTCCATGTTAACTTAAAACGCGAATTTACCGAAAAAAGCCCGCTTATCCTTAACACTTTGAATTAATCCAGAAACTTTTTCTGCTTTTTAGCGTATAAGGCCCTCGATGTCAAATCAATTTCAATTTATTTATCGCACATTCGCCTCCCAAGATGCACTTTCTTTGGCTGATCAAACCTTAGTAAGCCATGCACTAATGGCTATGCAGCAGGCATATGCGCCGTATTCAAAGTTTAAAGTTGGTGCAAGTGTATTGCTTCAAAGTGGCCAGATTGTTCAAGGCAATAACCAAGAAAATATCGCTTATCCCTCGGGTTTGTGTGCTGAACGCGTTGCGTTATTTTATGCCGGAGCTCAATTTCCTTTAGATCCAGTATTGAAGATTTGTGTCGTGGCAGAAGGTGACCTAATGCCGCAAGGCGCATTGCTTTCACCCTGTGGATCGTGTCGGCAAGTCATGTTGGAGAGTGAGGCCAGACAAGCCCAACCAATAGAGGTGCTGCTGGTGCAGCGCTCCGGTCAAATCATTGTACTCGATTCCGTTCAAAACTTATTGCCATTTGGCTTTTCTAAATAGTGCAAATTCCAACTAGCGTCGTATCTTTGTAGACCAAAAAATACAACGCATGAATAGCTGGTTTACCGTCAAAGTCAAATACACCAAACAACTCGAAAACGGCACATTTAAAAGGGTATCAGAGCCCTATTTGCTTGCTGCCATGACCTTCACCGATGCGGAGGCACGTATCTACGAAGAGTTGGGCTCCAGTATTCGCGGTGAATTTCAAGTTACAGGCATCGCCCGAACTGACCTACACGACATCTTTCAGTACGACGACGCCGAACAATGGTTCAAATGCAAGGTTACCTATGACCGCATCGATGAAGATGGCGAGAAAGCAAAAACCATTTCCCAAAACTTTTTAGTAAGCGCTGCGCAGGTCAAAGAAGCTTACGAAAGAATTGAAGAAAGCCTTGCGACACTCATGATTGATTTCAATGTGGTTTCCATTACTGCTTCACCGATAGTCGAAATTTTTCCTTACCGAGAAGAAGACGTTCAGTCACCCGCACACAAAGCACCCAAGCCAGAAGAAGAAGTTAATCATACACCTATAAGACAAGTATTCTCTGCGTCGGGGTCAGATTTTGAAGACGACCTAGACGAAGCCCAAAACCCAGACGAAGATTCCGAAATCATCGATCAAACTAATATCTAACCCAATGAGTGACTGGCTCAAAACATACCGCGAAAACCACGCCGATTTCGATCAGCCTTCTGCAATCGACCAATTATCTGCAGATCCGTTTGTCGCATTTTCAAATTGGTTTGATGCGGCTGTTCAAGCACAAGAAATCGAGGCAAATGCTTGTGTGCTCAGTACTTATTCTACCGATACGCAACAGGTTTCTTCGAGAGTTCTTTACCTCAAAGAATTGCTAGGGCAGCAATTCATATTTTATACCAATTACGCCTCTCACAAAGGCCATGATATCCAGGTTCAACCAAAAGCTTCACTGCTCTTTTTTTGGCCAAAACTGATGCGTCAAATTCGCATTGAAGGTACTGTAAGTAAGGTATCAGCTAAAGTTTCAGATACTTATTTTGCATCGCGTCCAAGAGAAAGTCAATTGGGCGCGTGGGCCTCTCTGCAATCTCAAGAACTTACCAATCGTCAGGACCTCATTGCCAGATTTGAAGCGCTAGATATACAATTTCCTAATGAGGTGCCAAGGCCGCCCCATTGGGGAGGCTACGCACTTGATGCAGCGTTTTTTGAATTTTGGCAAGGGCAACCCTCCAGGCTGCACGAGCGCCGGGCTTACCGACTAAGCCAGCAACATTGGACCTCTAATTTACTGAATCCGTAAATGAAAGCATATTTACCGCAATGCGAAATACTATCCAATGGCACACGTTTGGTTTATCTTAAAGTGCCCAGCCAAGTAGCTCATCTTGGTTTTTTCTTTGCGGCGGGTTCTCGTCATGAGGCCCCAGCGCAAATTGGTTTAGCCCACTTTCTAGAACATTGCCTTTTCAAAGGAACACAGAAGCGCAAGGCCTTACAGATTTTGTCGCGCATAGATGCAGTGGGTGGAGAGCTCAACGCCTATACAGCCAAAGAAGAAATGTGCTTGTATGCTTCTTTTTCGAAAGAACACACCCAAAGGGCTATCGATCTCTTATGCGACATCTCTATTCATTCTGTTTTTCCTGAAAAAGAAATCGAAAAAGAAAAAGAAGTAATTCTAGATGAGATCAACTCTTATCTTGACTCTCCTTCCGATAAAATTTTTGATGACTTTGACGCCAATCTTTTTGGTGGGCATCCACTTGGTCAAAATATACTCGGAACCAAAGAAAGCGTCTCTGGTTTTACGCAGAAGGATCTACAAGATTACGTGAGTCAATACTTTACGGCTGATAACTTGGTAGTGTCTTTTGTTGGTAATATACCCCTTTCTCGTTTGAAAGCTTCTTTGGAAAATGCCTTGGCCGCGATGCCCCTCACGGCTCCACGCCCAGCGCCTCAACCTTTTGTGGGCGCCACTTCTTTTCAAGAAATTAAAAAAGAAGCCAACTACCAAGCGCACGCTGTCTTGGGTGGTTTAGCTCCAAGCTATCATCAGGACGAACGCATTGCGATGTCATTGTTGGTGAATATCCTAGGTGGTCCTGCCTTGAATAGTCGACTGAATTTATCGATAAGAGAGCGTTATGGTTACGCTTATTCGATTGAAGCCAATTACCACACTTTTGCGGATACAGGCTATTGGCAAATTTATTTTGGTTCAGAATCAAAAAATGTAAATAAAACACTGGCCTTAATAGACAAAGAACTCGACAAACTCCTTACTAAACCTTTGAGTACTTTGCAACTTATACAAGCCAAAAGACAATTCAAAGGTCATTTAGCACTTGGAATGGATGTAAATTCTGGACTCATGCAAGGTCTAGGAAAAAGCATGTTGGCTTTTGGTCAAATTGACACAATAGCCGAAATGCACCAAGCAATTGATAAAATTACTGCTACAGAAATGCAACTATTGGCTCAAAAATATTTTTCCAAAGACCAAATTTCGTCCCTGATTTTCGACGTCTAACGTCCACCAAAAATTTTACTACCAACCCGTACCATTGTGCTTCCTTTTGAAATGGCGAGCTGATAATCTCCACTCATGCCCATCGATATTTCTTTGAAGTGGTCATGGTTTTTAAAGAATTCTTCTTGTAACTGATTGAATATCTGGATAAGGTGCTCAAATTCTTGGCTAATTTGTTTTTGATCAGAAGTAAAGCTCGCCATACCCATCACGCCACAAATTCTGATGTGCTGTAATTGTTCATATGCATTTGAGCTCAGTAAATCTTGAGCTTCAGAAAGGTTTAAGCCAAATTTGGTTTCTTCTTGCGCAATATGAAATTGAAGCAAAACATCTTGAATGCGCGCAACTTTAGCAGCTTGTTTGTTGATCTCTTCCAGTAGTTTGAGACTGTCGACACCGTGAATAAGATGTACAAATCCGGCCATGTATTTGACCTTGTTGGTTTGTAAATGACCAATGAGATGCCATTTGATATCTGAAGGCAGCTGTGCTGCTTTTTCTACCATTTCTTGGACTTTGTTTTCTCCAAAATGTCGTTGCCCCGCTGCATAGGCAATGGCAATGTCAGAAATGGGTTTGGTCTTAGAAACGGCAATGAGAGTAACAGTTCTAGGGATTTCTGTCCGCAATAAGCCGAGTTGCTCTTGGATCATTCTTCTAAAGAATAAATAGTAAGTCCACTGCGCAACTTAGGTTCAACCCAAGTTGATTTTGGAGGCATATTAAGTCCGGCATCCGCAATTTTTTTAACATCAGAAATACTTGCGGGGTGTAATAAAAACGCTAGTTCAAATTTCTCAGAATCTACTGCATCGATAATTTTTTGCAGCGGTTCATTGCCAGGAATAAATTCTATTTGATCAGAGGTCTTTAAATCTAAAATTCCAAAAATAGGCTTTAAAATGAGGTCGGATAATATAAACGAGTCGAGCGTCTCGATGGGATCTTGGTCGTTGATGAAGTTTAGATTGGGTCTGAATTTCAACCATATTTGGTCCATGTAAAGATGGATATCGTGTTTTTGTGCAGGTAATGAAGGACCTGCTAATTTTTCGACTTGCCCTTCGTTTTTAAGAATGGCTATTAACCCAGAGATATCTAGTCCGTTAGTGGATTTGAGTATGCGATGGAAAGCCGCAATTTGAACATCGGTCTCTTCCACAAGGTAGCCAAGGAAATAATTTGCCGCCTTGGGGTAAACGGTATTTTGTGCACGTAGTTGTTGTGTGTAGCGCGCCGACGATGCTGAACGGTGGTGCCCGTCGGCAATATAAAGGGCCTCAACTTGCAAGAAGCAATTGCAAACGGTTTGCGAATCTGCTTCGTTCAGAAGCCAAAGTTCATGGGTAATGCCGTCTGTTGTAGTGAATTCGTATTCTGCTCGGGTTTCTAGATTTTTCTTGAGCACTGCTCGAATTGGATCTTGGCCCTCGTAGGTAAGCAGCACCGGCTCTGCATTGAATCCAACAACGTCGAGGTAAGTTGTAAAGATGTCTTCCCTTGCGGTGAGCGTTTGTTCATGTATTTTGATCTGGCCATTGAGGTAGTCATCTACACTTACGCCAGCAAAAAAACCAGCTACTACAAACTCAGCTTTTGATTGTCTGTAAATATAGAGGTGGTCTTGTTGGTCGGTAATGAGAATACCTTCTTGTTTGAAACGGTCAAACTTTTGTTTGACTTGTAAGAAACGTTCTTTTGAATTGGGTTTGGTTTTGACCCTTGCACCAAATTCTGGGTTAATGATGTGCAAAAAAGTATAAGGGTTGTCTTCGAGTTTGGCTTTGAGAACATTCTTTTTGTAGGAATAGTAAGGCCTTGTGGCAACCAAGTGTACTTTGCTGCGCACCGGACGAATTGCTTTAAATGCCCGGATATTTGCCATGGTTAGAATTTATAGCTGATTCCTAAACTCGGTAAAATTGGAAACTGGTAAATAATTTCGTTCGTAACGCGATTTACGTAAAAAATGTTGTTGCGGTTGTAGGCGTTAGTGATACCCGCCACCAATTCAAGGTTATTTTTCTTAGGTGTGACAATAGTATGTTTTACAGTGATGTCTAGTCTGTGGTAATATGGAAGCCTTTGAGAATTAAAGCTGCCTAATATAGTGGCAACGTTGTTTGGATTATTGGTCACGTAATCGGTGGTGAGTCCTTCGCTAAAGGTTTCTTGTTGATAATAGCCTGCTGTTGGTGTAAATGGCAATCCAGATCCTAAATTCCAACGCACATTGAGTTCTGTTTTCTTATTTTTTCCTAAAGCGTAGGAGCCTACAAGATTGATGTTGTGACGGCGGTCAAATACTGGGAAATAAGTGTTGAAACCGTCCCAACGTGTGTTGTGACCTAAGGAATACACTGCCCACAAGAAAATACGATCTTTGTTGTATTTGACCAAGGCATCTACGCCATACGATTGCCCGGATTCAATAATGAAATCCTTTTTAAAGACGTCGTCTATGAGTTCAAATTGTGCGATGTCACTGTAAAGTTTATTTTGATTGATATTGCTGAGTTGGTCAAAATATTTGTAGTAGGCTTCGATATTGACATTCCAGTACTTATTGATATCGTATTCAAAACCTGCGATTGCATGCCAAGCGTATTGTAAACCATTTTTAATGCTCGACACCTGCTGGAATTCATTGATAAATTGGTCTTGAACATTGGTTGGTGCCGATAACAAGCCATTGAAGAGATTAACAACATCTTTATCTGAAGAGGCTGAGGTGAAGTTTTGAGAAAAACGACCTCCAGAAAATTTAAAGCGCAAGTTGTCAGTAGCATTGTATTTGGCACCAATTCGAGGTTCAATAGAAACCGTATTCAATGAAGCATAGAGCTGCATGCGTAAACCGCCTTGGTAAACCCAACGAGGGGTAACCAAGCGGTAATTGATGTAAGTCCCAATTTCAGTGGTAAAGTTACTGGCCTCAATTTTTCTTTCTAATTCGTTAAACGTAATGAATTGTGTATTGAAACCCGATAGATTGAATCCATAATTGAGTTCGCTTTCGTTTTTTTGGAAGAAAGTAAAATCAAAGCCCATATCAAAGCCGCCAATTTTAGAATAGCGTGGTTCTTGACCAATTTCACCGAAGGTTGTTTCGTAGTTGCTGCCATTGACGTGTCCACGAATGAAAATAGGGGAACTGCTCGGAACCAGTGTGAAGTTCAAACCGCCACCAGCAGCATTCCAATCGAGGTCAGCCACGTTGTAATTAACAGAGTCTTGATTAGAGAAGCCGAAAAAACTCACTTTTGAGCCACCTTCACCATTGAATGTGATTTTTCCATAGAGGTCCGTAAAGTTAAATGGCAAGCCATTGCCATCATTTATGGTTGGATACAAGGATTTACTAGTGTAATCAAGTAAAGAGTGTTTGCCTGTTAACATGTAAGAACCACTAGCCAAACCATCTTTGCCTTTTTTACCAAGAGGGCCTTCGATTACGGCCTTGCTCATAAAAGGTGAAGCGGAGACTTTCCCCGAGAATTTACTGCGGTTTCCGTCGCGGTAAGTGATATCCATTACCGAAGAAATTCGGCCTCCGTATTTGGATTCAAAACCACCAGTGTAAATATCAACAGATTTGACAAGTTCGGTTTCGAAAATAGAATAAAAACCTATGGAGTGAAAAGGGTTGTAGATAGTCATTCCATCGAGAAGGGTCTTGTTTTGAATGGGCGTACCACCACGGACATACAGCTGCCCTCCTTGGTCTCCGGTGGTAATTACACCTGGCGTTACGCTCAAAGCACCTGTAATGTCGCTTTCAGCGCCGTACATTGGAATGCGCTCAACGGCTTGTTTGTCCATTTTGACTTCAGACATCCCGATTTGTTGTTTTTTGGCTTTTGCTTCGTTGCTGACCCGAACATCTTGCACGTTCATTGTATTGGGATTGAGGTTCCAAGAGCCGATATCATAAATCTTCTTGGCTGCAGTCATGTCAACATTGAGGAAGGTACGTTCGTATTTTCCCTTTTCAATTTTCAATATATAATTTCCGGCTGTCAGTTTAGGAATAGAGAAAAACCCGGATAGATTTGAGTATGCAACGGCAATTGGGGTGCTATCCTGTTTTAAAAGTTTGATGCGCTCGTCTGAAATGGGTTCACCATTAGAAGCATCGTGCAAAAATCCACGAATCGTGTAATCTTGTGCAATAGCTGCTAAACTCAGAAGGAGAAATAAAGGGAGAAGTAATTGTTTGTGCATGAATCTAGATAAGAGTCCCCGAAGATAATGAATTGTTTTGATTTTTATGTGCTCTTATCGTTGAATCAGCAGCTTTACTCCTTGCCCATTTATTTGAAGAAAATAGGAGCCATTTGGCAGTTCATTGAGCAGAATGGTGTTGTTTTCGGCATCCAAAGTACCAACCTTTACGCATTGCCCTTGCAGGGTGATGATGCCATAAATGAGGCCTTCTGTAGGTAGACCTTTGATTTTAATAAAATCGTTAGCGGGATTTGGAGAAATCTGAGGGGCTGTAACGAATTCCTCGACACCGACTATGTTATTGCTGTACTGACAACCGTAGTCAAAGTAGACAAGTAATTGGTATACGCCAGAGAAGTTTGCACCCACGAGCAGTGTATCGTTGGTTTCACCAATTAATGGTTCACCATTTAAGTACCACTGATATGCTATGCCTTGGCTGTTGGAGCTCAAGATAGTGCCGTTTTGACTGATTGTGACATCAGGTTGCATGCTAGGACACGTGGTATTCAGCTCAATGCCATTGATTGGGTAGTCAATAAATGCTTCATAACCTTCGCAAGAGGTGTTTAAAAAATAACTTAGCCATGACGTTATTTGCTGGTACGTTAAACTTTGTTGTTCGGCGCGACTCAGGCTAATGCCGGTTGAGCTCGTACTTTCTCCGAAATCGCAGTTGAAATTGCTATTTGCAAAGTAGCAATGCCCGCCACCAATTAGATTTGCAAAGGATTTACATTCATACGGGATGGCATCAAAAATAGGGATGTGGTGTTGGTTTGGTGGCGTGACACCATCGTTGCTCCCTGATAAAATCAGGGCCGGTACCTGCATATTGGCCGCCGCCGCAATTGCACTTGGATTGGTTTCTGCCGGAGCCAGGCCGAGGTAGCAATCGAATACTGAACCTTGACTCGCGGCCAAAACAGCTGCGCCACCGCCCATAGAATGCCCCATTGCACAGGCGTAATCAGAAATTTTGGAGTAAAAAATACTGGAGCTGTTTTGTCCAGCTTCACTTAATTTTTGCCCTACCAAAACGATATCTTGACCAAAGTCGCCATGACTTGGTGCAGGAAATAAACTTCCTTCTGTCCTTGGAAAGGCCAAAATGTATCCGTTTGGAACTAAGGAATTCCAGATATTGGCATAGGCATCCCAGTTCATGGCAAAACCGTGACCAAATACAATAATTGGCCATTGGCCATTGGCAACGGCAACATTTTCACCTGCGGTCGTGGCAGGATAATAGATTTCTGTTTGTATTTGTCTTCCAGGACCGCCACCGCTTCCAAAACCTCCCGATCGGGCTGGGTCATTAAAAGTAATGGTTGTGTGGGCAACGTTTAGGTTTTGACCGATACTTTCGCTAATTGAAAGTAGTATAAAAAGTAAGATAATGATGCGCATATTCAAAAGTAGGATATTAAGTCTAGCTAACAATTGAAATCTCAATAAGTTGAAGAAAGAAATAAATGTCTGTTCTTTGTTCAAAGGCTTCGGTCGAGATTGCGGTATTGAATGGCCTCGCTAATGTGTTGCGTTGCAATGTCTGGCGAGGCATCGAGGTCGGCAATTGTTCGGGCTACTTTTAGAATGCGTTCATATGCCCTTGCCGACAAACCGAGTCGTTTCATGGCCGTTTGCAAAATGGCCTGACTAGCAGGCTGAAGTTGGCAGAACTGTTCAACTTGACTTCTATTCATATGTGCATTGGCATAAGTGCCATTTTTTTGAGCGTATCTTTTTTGTTGAATTTGTCTTGCGTTAAGGATGCGCAAACGGATTTCATGGCTGCTCTCTGCGGTTGCGGCTTGTTGTAATTCGTTGTATTTAACTGGGCTTACCTCGATATGCATGTCAATGCGGTCAAGCAAGGGGCCAGAAACGCGTTGATGGTAGCGCTGAACCGCATTCGGATGGCAGCCACAAGACTTTTCAGGATGATTTAAAAAACCACACGGACAGGGGTTCATTGCGGCAACCAACATGAAATTGGCTGGATAATCGATAGAAAATCTTGCTCTTGATATATTTACTAACCGATCTTCTAGAGGCTGCCGCAATACCTCAAGCACATGCCTTTTGTATTCGGGTAGTTCATCGAGAAATAAAACGCCATTGTGCGCCAGGGAAATTTCGCCGGGCTGAGGGTAGCTTCCGCCTCCAATGAGCCCAACATCTGAAATCGTGTGGTGTGGTTTGCGAAACGGCCTTTGACTCACAATACCATTGCTGCGTTTTTTGCCCGCAACACTGTGTATTTTGGTGGTTTCGAGGGCTTCTTCGAGTGTCATTGGCGGTAAAATAGTGGGTAGTCTTTTGGCTAGCATAGATTTACCAGCTCCTGGCGGACCCACGAGAATGAGATTGTGTGCACCAGCTGCAGCAATCTCAAACGCTCTCTTTACATGCATTTGACCTTTAACATCGGCAAAGTCTAAGGGATTTTGAGTGGCAAGTACTTCGAATGCCTCGGGCCCTATAGTTGGGGTGGCTTGAATGGTGTTTTGACCATTGAGCAAGGATAATACTTCTTGGATATTTCGAACCCCGAAGATTTCAAGTCCACTTACAATGGCTGCTTCATTGGCATTTTCTGCCGGCACAATAAGGCCTTTGAAACCCTCGGCTTTGGCTTGTAAAGCAATGGCCAAAACCCCTTTTGTCCTCTGGATACTTCCATCTAGAGAAAGCTCGCCTAATAAAAGCAATTCACTCAGTCGCGTTTCTTTTACTTGTTTGGTGACGGCTAAAATACCGATGGCAATAGGAAGATCAAAAACAGAACCCTCTTTGCGAATGTCGGCTGGAGATAAATTAATCGTGACTTCTTTGCCTGGAAAATGAAGTTTATTATTGCGAAAGGCAGCTTTGATGCGCTGGTGGCTCTCGCGAACCGCGATATCTGGCAGCCCGACCAAATGAAAATTAATACCAATTTCAATATTGACCTCGACTTGAATGATGGTAGCACTGATTCCAAACACAGCACTGGAGTAAGTTTTTATGAACATGAACCTTGTTTTGTCCAAAGTTCATTATAAGAAAGAAAAGGCCCTTCAGTAGAATTACGCAGTTAGTTGTTCTCATCGGAGAATGTGCTTATTCTATCCGTATTTTTTGTCCAAATTGCCGATCAATTGTCAATAAATAGAGGCCTTTCGTTACGCTGGTGATATCAATAAAGACGCTATTCGTGTTGTTAATGGTTTCATATACCACTTGGCCTATTACATTTACAATTTGAATAGTTCTGCCTATTGGTAGCCTATCGAGCGTAAAAGATCCATTATTCGGATTCGGATAAACAGAGATTTGTTCGGCGTTCAGATTTTGAACTTTATTGGTAACGCAAGCTCCAGGATAATAGCTACTGACGCCATAATAATAGGTTGCCTGACACGCATTCTGATAAGTGACAGAATCGCAACCACAAACGGGATCAATGACGCCGGGGCAAAAGACGCCTAAATCAATCATGTTGGTATCAATACAACTTAAAAAGATGATTGTATCTTGAATACAAGCGCTATTGCATTCGTAAGATGAACTGAAAAAAGAACTCTGGTAATTAATACCGTCGCTGCCAATCCAGCTGCAACCAGACAGTACTACACAACCAGAATCAGTTAAAGCCCAACCTAAAGCCATGGCGCAAAGGCCGAAATCTACACCCAGAGGAATGACGTCGCAGGTGTCGTTTAGGTCTTTTGTTTGGTAACTAGGCCAATCGGGTGTTCCCATGATTGGCCAATCTTGTGCAAACGAGAACAAGGGAAGCAATAAAAGTATGAATAAGATTGTTTTCATTTTGATTTTTTAAGATCCGGTTTGAAAATATGATAATGTATTTCTAAATCAAGAATTTAAAACTTTTTCGACCGCAGTAATCACGGCCCTAATTACAATAGCAACTTGTTCATCGCTGAGGTCATAGTACACTGGTAACGAAATTTCGGAGGCGTAGTGGGAGTAGGCCATTGGGAAATCAGCGATTTGATATCCTAAATTTTTGTACGCAGTAAGCAGAGGTAAGGGTTGAAAATGTACATTGACAGCAACGTCGAGACCAAAAATTTCTTGAATAATGGCATCTCGTTGTGCTTCGGTACAATTGTTAATTCTTAATTGGTACAGATGAAAGGAGCTGATCTTATGTTCGTTTTTTGAAAGCGGCAACTGCGCCCAAGCATAAGGAGCAAAAGCGTTGTTGTATTTTTCAAAAATTGTATGGCGCCGATCTAAATTTTCTTGGTAACGCCCTAGTTCAATGAGTCCAATGGCTGCTTGTAAATCGGTCATATTGCATTTATAACCAGGCTCTAAGACGTCGTAGCGCCATGCACCTTTTTGGGTTTTTGCTAAGGCATCTTTGGATTGTCCGTGTAAGATTTTAATGTTGAAGGTTTTGTAAATTTCGTCGTGGTCAAAGCCCTCGGGCAAGTTAAATGTTATGGCACCACCTTCTGCTGTAGTTAGGTTTTTAACCGCATGGAAAGAAAATACGGTGATATCGGCTAAACTGCCCACACGTTTCTTGTTGTAAGTAGCACCGAAACTATGCGCTGCGTCTGCAGCAATTAAAATACGCCCCAGTTGTGCTTGTTGTTCTGAACTGGGATTAAATAAGTTTTTTTTCTCGGCAACGAGCAAGAACAGTGCCTCGTAGTCGCACGGGAAGCCCCCGATATCAACAGGCATAATCACTTTTGTTTTCGACGTTATTTTAGAAGCAACTTCGGCCAATGACAAATTGAAATCTTCAGGATTAATATCCACCATTACAGGAGTTGCTCCGGTATGCAACACCACGTTTGCACTGGCACAATAAGTGTAAGCCGGAATAATGACTTCGTCACCGGGTCCAACACCCCACCAGCGCAGCAGTACTTCCATTCCGGTGGTCCAAGCGCTAACAGCGATGGTGGTTTTCGCGCCGCAATAAGCACTTATTTCTTTTTCGAATTGTTTGGTTCTGGGACCGGTTGTTATCCAGCCGCTTTGAAGTGCTGCGGTAACCTCGTCTATAACAGCTTGGTCAATTCTAGGTGGAGAAAACGGAATCATAATATCGATGTTAAATGTGAGTAAAATGAAGCTGCAATTTGGTCTCGATTGAAGTGTTTGCTGACATAAGCACGGCCATTTTGTCCAGCTACCTCAATGGCTTCAGTGTTTGCCTTGAGCTCTAGAAGTACTTTCACGAGTGCTGGGATATTTTCAGGTTCAAAGTACCATCCAGCTTTAGCATTTTCGATAAAATGTTGACGGGCCTCACCATCTACACCCAACAATAATGGCACTTCCATGGAGAGCGCTTCGAAAACCTTAGAAGGAATAGCTCCTTCAAAGATGGCTAATTTTTTAAGTGGAACAAGCGCTACATCGATGTCTTTCAAGACGGACGGCATTTGCGTTTTTGGAACAGGGTCGAGAAAATACACATTTGTGAGCGCGAGGTCTTTTTGAAGTTGCAGTAATTTGGATTTTTCCGGACCAACTCCTTGGATGATGAATTTCAATCCCGGTATATTTCTGACTTCATGCGCAGCATGTAAAATCACTTCTAAACCCTGCGCATAGCCAATAATGCCGCCATAAAAAAACAAAATATCTTTTTCGCTAAATCCATTTTTGTGACGAAAAGCACCTGCTTCAAAATTATCAGGGTTGTAAAAATTGATATTGACACCATTTGGAAGCCAATATACTTCTTTGTGAGGGAAACGGGTTGAAATATCGAGGGTGATGCCTTGGGTTTGTCCTGTAATGAGCGTCGCTTTCTGATAGCATTTGGCCTCGAGTTTGTAGGCCATGTTCAGCATCGTTTTGTTGTTGACAATTCCCAGTTTTTCTGCACTTTCTGGCCAAAGGTCGCTGACATTGAAAATGAGTCTAGCTCTTAGTTTCTTTGCCAATGCCATGGCGCTATAGCCTAAGAATAAGGGAGGGCTTTCCACCAAAAGAAAATCAAATTTCTCAAGCTTTCTACCGCGCCAGTACGATGACCACACAAAGCTGAAGTAATTCAACAACCGTGCAATAATTCCCTTCGAGCTAGAGATGTAAATCCACGATCGGTGCACCGCGATACCATCTATTTGCTCTTCCCGGTTTTGTCCGTTCCGATAGGCCTGTTGAATTTCCATTTGCGGATAATTCGGCAATGCGGTGAGTACCTCAACGTGGGCGCCATGCGCTTGGAGTCGAACAGCCAACTCGTGGAGTCTGTTTTGCGGCGCTCCAATTTCAGGTGGGTAATATTGGGTCAAAATGAGTATTCTCATGTCGTTTCTGAACTTGGGTAATTGAACCAGTTGGACTCAAATGCGCAGAACCAACACAAGAAGAATACAATTCCGGATTCGCGTTGAAGCATGCTTTCAAAAATGCAAAACACCAAAAATACGGTGGCAAATAGAATGGAAGCTTTGGCTTTTTGAAAAATAGCTTTTCTGAAGAAGCGAAATAGGATGAAGCACAAGAGCAATAGGCCTAGCAATCCAATTTCATTGCACACCTGCAAAAATTGATTGTGTGGATTAAATTCTTTTTGAGCCTGTTGTGGGTAGCCCCAAGCAATTAATTTGCTTTTAAGCGCAGCTTCCATTCCGCCTAATCCGAGGCCGAACGGATGCGCAACTACTTCTTGAATACTAGCCGTCCATAAAATGAGCCTGAGTTCATTACCTTGCAACGGTTCTTTACGAGATTGAACGAATTCATTTGGTTTGGCTATGAAGTTTTTTGTAAAGCCGAAAGCATTCAATGCATCGGCTTTGATTTCTGGACTTTGTAAGGCCAGTGAAACACCAATGATAAATAAAGCAAGTCCGGTAGATAAACTCCTTAGCAAGCCCCAAGATTTAGAAAGTGAACTACTGATGTAAGCCACAAAAACAACCACAAGTGCGATGATTCCGGCAAGCGTACCTAAATGGAAATGCATGAACGTGAAGAGGGTAATTAATATCCAGGAAACCCAGCGCGGTTTTTCTGCAAACCAAGCTATTTTTTGAAAGAGTAAACCGATGACACTAAAAATCAAAAAAGCAGAGAAATATGATGGATGATGCACCTGAGAGAAGTAAGTCGTGCTAAAACAGCGCACACTGTTGCCCAAAGTCAGCTGGCACATAATGGCGTCATAGTAAGCAATAGCTATTAAAACAAGACAAGCCAAGGTGTGCGCTAACCACATTTTGGCAATAGGCACGGGATTCTTCCATTGAAAGGTAAACAGTAAAGGAAGGGCAATAAAGGCCAATTTCCTCTCAAGCACCGCCGCATCAGGCGTAAGCGCCCAAAATAAAGAAAAAGCATACAATACAAAAAACGCAATCCATGGCCATGATAATTTGGTAAGCTTAAACTGGTTTTCTTGTTTGCGATTCCCAATTAGCGCAAGTATCATTAACACAATAAGTAAAGGACCAGCGAGCGCTTTGAGCAATAACCACAATCCACAAAATGCGATCAATACATAATGGTATATGCGTTCTATTCTAGGCATGGAGGTCGAGATAAAAGTCGCGTAGTTTAAGTGCCTCTTGTTGCCAGTTGTATTGGTTCTCAAAGCGCTTTCTGGCTGCTTTGCCCATGGCCATTGTTTGGTTTGGTTTGGCTATAAAATCATGAATGGCGTGGGCAATTTCCTGGACGTCTTCAGGATCTACAAATCTGCCACAATTTTCTTCTTGAAGTAAGGATCTATAAAGCGGAAAATCACTGGCCAAAACAGCACAGCCAGCGGCCATATATTCAAACATTTTGATTGGATACGCCTCTTTATAACTAGGAGTAGGATGGAGTGTAACAATGCCAACAGCACATTTTTGTAAAATTTCTTGAATTTGAGGTCTACCCACTTGACCATGATAAGTCACTTTATGCCAGGCGCTATTGGCTTCTAATTCGGCCTGAAGGATTGGATCGTCAAAACTGCCAGCTAGATGTAGGTGAGCATCCACTTCTTTCATTGCCAGCACCACCTCTTTGATTCCGCGCGAGGCATAAAGTCCACCGATATAACAAAATTGATTAGCTTTTTTCAAGGACCAATTCGGTAACGGGAATTCATCCGGAAGTGGGAAGTTTTGGATGAGAACAACTTTTGGATTGGCTTTTCGAAATCGCGCACAAATTGAAGGCGTTACCGAAATAATACCATCTAATTGGCGGCTTTTGCGCATTTCGTATAGGGTATAAACCAACGAAATCAACTTTCTAAATAACCATGGAATCCAATATTTATCCATGATTTGCTTAGGTACATCTTCGTGAGAATCAAATATCACTTTGGCACCTGTCGCCTGGAGTGGCTTGACCAAACGCAATAGCTCTGGATCGTGTAGTTGGTAGATATCGGCAGTGACGCCTAAAGCTTCTTTCAATACACGGTCAACAGTTTGCCGCATCCGCGTACGACGCTGTGTTGTATTGGCTTCAAAACTATGAATGTGAACGCTATCTTGAATGCGCGTTTGGGTGTTTGGAACCACGATATGCACTTCAAATTCGCCTGCCATTGTTTTTGCCATCTTATGAAAGATGCGGATATCTCCATCATGATGAACGCTTGTAAGGTGGCAAATGCGAAGCGATTTGGACATATTTGTACTAAGAGTTTTGACGCAGAAGAAGTAACAAAATAATCAAGCCCCAACCACCACTAAAAAGTAAAGTAAGTAAAGAACCAGAACTCAACAAAAATAGAGGGAAAATTAGAAGACTATAGGCCAATTCAGGCTGGGTTTTCCTATGTATATTGTTTAAAAGCCAAAAGAAAATAGCCAACATCAAAGCGGATAGCGTCAGCCCCCACCAGCCGAAATTTGCGTAGCTGCGCATAAAATGTGCGGCATTGACACTTCCTCGAATTCCTTGTTTTGCATATTCAGGATAAAAAAGCGGATAGAGTTCCAAATTGTAGTCTTTAGTTGGAAGACCTTGAAGCCGAGCATATGGGCCAAAATCTTGACCAAACAAAAAGGGTTTGTCTTTGGGGACGTGTTCAAACCAAAGTCCAAGTGTTTTTCCTGGTACGAGGAAAATTCGCTTTACTATTCCTTCGGATACTTGACTCGTTTTCGACGTTTTTTTTTGTATTATTTTAAGGTCGTGTTCACCGCCATGAAGCTGCGGATTATTGGCATATACTGCCAAAATAAATAGCATACCTATCGCAGCACTCAGGACAAGTGTTGCGATCCACTTTTTTGAAAGAATGAAATAAACCAGAACAGGAATGGTGGTCCAAAGCACCAAACTTTTTTGGAGCAGTGCCAGTCCGTAAAAGGACCCAAGTAGCAAACTGATTAAAAACCAAACGTCATTTTTTTTACTCAAAAAGAGCAAAGTTGCAGTAGGTAATATGGCTCGAACGGTCCAGGTGCTCGCATAACGCAGCCAACTAGGCAGGCCGGCTGAACTGTTTTTTCTGATTAAATTGGCTGCTGATAATTTGTTGGCTTGCCAAGCTTCAAAAAAGGGTATTTTACCTAGCCAAGTCAAATGAATCAGCACAATCACAAGTCCCAAACTGAACAATATCCATTCTAATTTAATGGTGTTCGAGCGCACTGAACCCTTCGTTATTTGAAATTCAGGCAGCAAGTTCGTGAGGCTGTAAAATAGAAAGAAAGGTACAAGAAACAGGAAGAAAAGTGCCGGTGCATATTTTAAACCAGTACTTTGAATTAGTCCGATTTGCAATAATCCATAAACCAATAAATAACTTGAGAAGTAGGGATGTGCTCTCAAAAGTTGTATGAGTCCTTTCATAAACGTGCTTTTTCGTAGCGTTGTACAATTTTGTAAATGAGCACATAATACAAAGCATAAGCTACAAAGTCGATGTAGCAATAACGCAGGGCAAATTCAAAAATATCGCTCCCAGGGTTGATATAAAGGAAAGTTATAGCCCCAAAGTAAAGGATTTGCCACAATGCACTGAAACGCACTTCTTTGAGGGCAACAAGTGTCGAACTCATCGGCGATACAATAAATTTTATCGCCTGACCAAAAATCAATACCGCAGTAAGTTTTCCTGCGAGTGCCCATTGACTGCCAAAAATAAAAGAGAATAGGGGGCTTGCAAAAAGAAACAAAATGAGGGCAAGCGGTATGCTCATCCAAAATAAATTTTTACTTACTTTCCAAAAATCTGAGACAATACTTTGGTTATTTCGGATTTTTTCGGCCTGGTGCTGTAAATACACTTGTGATAGGGCTGTAGAAATGAGCGCCATTGGTAGTGATAGCACTAGCCGACTTAGGTCAAATTGACCAGTTTCCGCTTTACCAAAAGCAGCATGGACAATAAATACGGGAAGGGTGAGCGAGATGGTATTTAAAAAAGAAGGAAAAGCATGGTAAATAGGAAATTGCCAATAAGTTCGCAACGTTTGCTTGAGCGCTTTCCAATTTTTTTGAACCTGAAATCCTTGTTGTTTGATTTGAATAAAAGCACCTATAAAATTGATAAAATCCCCGATTAAACTTCCAAAAAGTAGTCCTTGATTGTAACGGAGCCAACCCGCAGCGCTCTGAACAACGGCCTCTGAGCCCCGACGATAAACTTTATTTCGTGCTGCAGCCTTGTAGGCCTTTTTTCGAATTAAGTAAAAGTTAAAACATTGGTAACTACTTACAAAAAAAACACTGAGTGGAATTAAGAATAAGTACTTGACTTCGCTCTTATTCAATTCAAAGTATTGTAATATGGTTGCTTCAAAAAAGAAAATAAACAACCAAACGACTATGGCAAATACCAAGCTGATCAATACCCCACCTTCAATGAGGTGCTGTGCATCTTGGTCTTTTTCTGGCAAAACAACAGCGCTTTCATATTTGAAATTAGCGAGTGCAACAAGCATTCCAACGGCCGTTACAAATAGTGCGGCTGTTCCGAATTCTTCGGGGGAATACATGCGTCGGAGTAGCGGCTGGAATAGGATGGGTATGAGTTGGGCTATAATGGTTCCAACGATGAGCGTGGCGGAGTTGCGCAGCAATCCGGCTTTTGAAAAACGTTGGATCAGGCCTTTGATCATACCTTTGGTTTATTTACAAAGATAATCAAATCAAAATGCTTTCATTTTTTGGAGCGTCTTGGTAACTAGCGCTATATTTGTGCAAACATTAATCGATATGAAAAACGTAGCAGTTATTGGCGCCGGCACAATGGGAAATGGCATTGCACATGTCTTTGCTCAATTTGGATACAATGTAAATCTAATTGATGTTTCTGACGCCGCACTCCAACGCTCTGTAGGAACCATAACCAAAAACCTTGATCGTCAAGTTGCTAAGGGAAGCCTCACAGAAGCACAAAAAAGCCAAACCTTGGCCAATCTATCCACTTATTCCGATATGGCAGCTGGTGTAAAAGGGGTAGAATTAGTTGTTGAGGCCGCTACAGAAAACGTCGATTTAAAGCTCAAAATCTTCAAAGACCTCGATGCGCTTACAGCTCCTGAGGTGATCCTCGCTACCAACACGTCTTCCATTTCAATTACCAAAATAGCTGCGGTAACCAACCGTCCGGCGCAAGTCATTGGCATGCACTTCATGAACCCAGTTCCGGTCATGAAACTTGTCGAGATCATCCGTGGTTATTCTACTTCCGATGAAGTAACAAACCTTATTATGGAGACTTCGCGTAGTTTAGCGAAGGTGCCAGTTGAGGTAAACGATTATCCCGGTTTTGTGGCCAATCGCATCTTAATGCCCATGATCAATGAAGCCATCTATACGCTTTTTGAAGGTGTTGCTGGTGTAGAAGAGATAGACACCGTAATGAAACTCGGAATGGCGCACCCAATGGGCCCGCTTCAATTGGCAGATTTCATTGGTTTAGATGTTTGTTTGGCTATTTTAGAAGTATTACACGATGGATTTGGCAATCCAAAATATGCGCCTTGTCCTTTGTTGGTCAATATGGTTACTGCCGGTAAAAAAGGGGTGAAGTCAGGCGAAGGTTTTTACTCCTGGACCCATGGCACCAAAGACTTGGTAGTCGCTTCGAATTTCAAGAAGTAAAAAGCAATTCTTTTTGCAATTTTTCGAGTGCAATTCGATCTAGCGGAAAAGTAAGATCGGAGAGGTCAAGGTCTTGAAGCGCAACCCAGCGTTGTTTTTCTTGTTCTTCAAAAAATGGAATTGCATATTGTCCGGGCCTAACCTGAACGTTGTTCTTTTCTATGGAGACTCGGTAGTAAAAAGCAACTAAATTGCTGTTGTCGAAGGCTGAGGCTTGATAAAAATCATTGAAATAAAATAAAGCGGCGCTTGTAATTTCGAGTTGAAGTTCCTCCTTTAATTCTCTGAATAAAGCGGCTTGAATTCCTTCATTTGCCTCGACACCGCCACCCGGAAACTTACTGAAAAATTGACCAAAACGGAATTCATCCGAAATGAGAATTTCGTTAAATTCATTGGTAATCAGCGCATAAACTCTAAGATTAAAGCGCGTCAATTAGCGGATGTACTTGAAATTCATGCCTGGATAAACCGCTGCTTCTTCGAGTTCTTCTTCGATGCGCAGCAATTGGTTGTATTTGGACATTCTGTCTGATCTAGAAGCCGAACCTGTTTTGATCTGCCCACAGTTGAGTGCAACTGCGAGGTCTGCTATGGTGTTGTCTTCGGTTTCACCGCTGCGGTGACTCATGACCGATGTATAACCATTGCGCGTCGCTAAATTGACGGCCTCAATTGTTTCGGTAAGGGTGCCAATTTGATTTACTTTAACTAGAATAGAATTGGCTACTCCTTGTTGGATACCTTGTTGAAGTCTTTTGGTATTGGTAACAAAAAGGTCGTCTCCGACTAATTGGATTTTATTTCCTAGTGTTTCGGTAGCTAATTTCCAACCTGCCCAGTCGTCTTCGGCGAGGCCATCTTCAATGGAAATGATGGGGTAACGATTACACCAATCGGCCCAAAAAGCAACCATTTCTTCTGAAGTTCTGGATTCTCCGGTGGAGGCAAAATTGTATTTTTTTGTAGCCTCATCATAAAATTCAGAAGCAGCAGCGTCCAAGGCAATAAAGATATCTTTTCCTGGCGTAAAACCCGCCTTTGTAATGGCTTCCATTACGACTTCGAGTGCTTCTTCGTTGGAACCTAAATTGGGTGCAAATCCACCTTCATCGCCGACGTTCGTGGACATCCCTCTGGCTTTGAGAACCGCCTTTAAGTGATGGAAAATTTCTGTTCCCCATCGCAAACCTTCGGAAAAATTTTTGGCGCCAAAAGGCATGACCATAAATTCTTGGATATCGATGAGGTTATCTGCATGTGAGCCGCCGTTAAGAATATTCATCATTGGCACAGGCATGGTCACTGCACCTACGCCACCAATATATTGAAATAAGCTGAGGCCAGCTTCAGCAGCAGCCGCTTTGGCGACAGCTAAAGAGGTACCAAGAATAGCATTAGCGCCGAGATTTGATTTATTAGGCGTGTTGTCTAGTGCAAGCAGAAGATAATCTATTTTCTTTTGTTCAAAGACATCCATGCCCAACAAAGCATTTTGAATGTGTGTGTTGACATTTTCTACTGCTTTTTGTACACCTTTTCCGAGATATTGGCTTTTATCGCCGTCGCGAAGTTCCACGGCTTCATGAATTCCGGTAGAGGCACCAGATGGCACCGCTGCGCGTCCGAGTACGCCGTTTTCAGTGAGTACATCCACTTCAATAGTTGGATTTCCTCTAGAATCAAGGATTTGTCTGGCGTGGATAGATGCTATAAAACTCATAAGGATTTGAATTGTTGCATATGGTGAATGAAATCGTCGAAAAGGTAACGAGAGTCGTGCGGGCCAGCTGATGCCTCTGGATGGTATTGTACTGAAAAAACGGGTTTATTCTTTAGTGCAATACCCGCAACGGTATGATCATTGAGGTGCTCGTGGGTAATTTCAATGTTTTGGTTGGATGAAATACTTTCGTTTGAAATAACAAAACCGTGGTTTTGAGAAGTAATTTCACCTTTGCCCGTGCGCAAATTGAGAATAGGGTGATTGATTCCACGGTGCCCGTTAAACATTTTGATGGTTTGCAAGCCTTGGCTTAGTCCTAAAATTTGATGGCCGAGGCAAATTCCAAAAACTGGTTTGTTGTCCTGAACTATTTCTTTAACCAAGGCAATGCTTTGAGCCATTACGGAAGGGTCACCGGGGCCGTTGGATAACATGTAGCCGTCAGGTTTAAAGCTATCCAATTCTGCTTTACTGCTGTTCATTGGAAATACCTTTACATGACAGCCGCGCTCAACGAGGCAGCGAACAATGTTCTTCTTGACACCAAAGTCAATCAATGAAACGCGGAATTGTGGATTTTCAGGAGCCACTTCATAAGCCTCTTTGGTCGATACACGAGAAGACAATTCGAGTCCTTCCATTGAAGGTACTTCGTTGAGTTGTTCTTGGAGCTGCGCAATGTCAAGGATTTCAGATGAAATAATGGCGTTCATAGCGCCCTTGTTGCGGATATGTCTAACCAAGGCACGTGTGTCGATATCTGATATACCTACGGTGCCGTTTTTCTCCATGAGTTCTTGAAGTGAGCCTTCCGCAGCACTTCTTGAAAAGCCGTTTGAGAATTTTTTGGTGATGAGCCCAGCTATTTTGATGGAATCAGACTCGATTTCTTCAGCATGGACGCCATAATTACCAATATGAGCGGTAGTCATGATGAGGAGTTGGCCTAAATAGGAGGGATCTGTAAAAACTTCTTGATAACCGGTCATTCCGGTGTTAAAGGCGATTTCTCCGCCGGTAGTTCCAATTTTACCAATTGCAGTGCCTTTGAAAACGGTGCCGTCTGCGAGAAGTAAAATAGCTGCTTGTTGTGGCTGCATTTATTAATTTTCTCCAAAATTACGGACTTTAGTAAAATCGACGTGCTATAAAATCAAAAAAGGCGAACTAAAGTCCGCCTTTTTTATCAACAAATTGTTGGTTTTATTCTTCTGTTTTCTCTTCTTCAGCTGCTGGAGCTTCAGGTGTTTCTTCAGTAGCATCAGCTTCAGGAGCTTCTTCCACAACCTCAGCTGCAGGAGCTTCTTCCACAACCTCAGCTGCAGGAGCTTCTTCCACAACCTCAGCTGCAGGAGCTTCTTCCACAATCTCAGCTGCAGGAGCTTCTTCCACAACCTCAGCTGCAGGCGTTTCTTCCACAACTTCAGCTACAGGCGTTTCTTCGACAACTTCAGCTGTTGATTCTTCAACTGCTACTGCAGTAGCAGCTGCCTCGGTGGTCTTACCACCACGGCGCGAACGACGTGTAGTTTTCTTAGCAGTGTTGTTGTATAGTTCATTGAAATCAACAAGCTCGATCATACACATTTCGGCGTTATCACCTAGACGGTAACCAGTGCGAATGATACGTGTGTAACCGCCATCGCGTGTAGCGATTTTAGGTGCAACTTCTCTGAATAATTCAGTGACTGCCTCTTTACTTTGTAAGTAAGAGAAAACAACACGACGTGAATGTGTAGAGTCTGTTTTTGATTTAGTGAGCAAAGGCTCGATAAAACCGCGCAATGTTTTTGCTTTTGCAATTGTGGTAGTGATGCGCTTGTGTTCGATCAAAGAACAAGCCATATTGGAAAGCATTGCTTTGCGGTGGCCAGTCTTTCTTCCTAAGTGATTTACTTTATTTCCGTGTCTCATGACTTAAAATCTTAATCTCTGTCTAATTTATATTTTGCGACATTCATTCCGAAAGTCAAGCCTTTGCTGTCGACGAGGTCTTCGAGCTCAGTGAGTGACTTTTTACCAAAGTTTCTGAATTTCAATAAGTCAGACTTGGCATAAGAAACGAGGTCTCCGAGGGTTTCTACATCTGCTGCTTTCAAACAGTTAAGGGCACGAACGGAAAGATCCATGTCTACTAATTTGGTTTTAAGCAATTGACGCATGTGCAATGAAGTTTCGTCAAATTCTTCGGTCTCCGCTTTGATTTCACTGTCGAGTGTAATACGCTCGTCAGAGAACAACATAAAGTGGTGAATCAAAATTTTAGCTGCTTCTTTCAATGCTTCTTTCGGATGAATAGAACCGTCGGATTTGATGTTGAAAACCAATTTTTCGTAGTCGGTTTTTTGCTCGACACGATAGTTTTCTACATTGAACTGTACGTTTACGATTGGTGTAAAAATAGAGTCAATGAAAATAGTACCGAACGGTGCGTTTGCAGATTTGTTCTCTTCTGCAGGCACATAACCACGACCCTTGACAATGGTAAGCTCCATCTCAAATTTGACGGAAGACTCCATGTTACAGATCACTAGATCAGGGTTTAGAACTTGGAAGGCGCTCGTGAATTTACCGAGGTCTCCAGCGGTTAATTGTTGTTGACCACTCACTGAAACAATAACTGTTTCTGAGTCTGTACCTTCAATCTGACGTTTAAAGCGCACTTGCTTGAGGTTCAAAACAATTTCAGTAACATCTTCTACTACGCCTTTGAGTGTAGTAAATTCATGGTCTGCACCTTGAATTTTGATTGACGAAATTGCAAATCCTTCTAAGGAAGAAAGCAAAATTCGACGGAGTGAGTTACCAATGGTAATTCCGTAGCCCGGTTCTAGCGGACGAAACTCAAATTCTCCATTGAAATCATCGGAGTTGAGCATGATAACCTTGTCAGGTTTTTGAAAATCCAATATTGCCATTTTCTATCGCTTAGGGTTATTTAGAATACAATTCGACGATCAATTGCTCGCGAATATTTTCTGGAATCATTTCTCTTGCAGGTAGGTTCAATAACTTACCGCTCATGCTTGATGAATCCCAATCAAGCCAATCAAAAGTTTTATTGCGAGCGGTTAGTGAACCAGAAATTGCTTCTAAAGACTTTGACTTCTCGCGAACGCCAATAACGTCGCCAATGCGCAAAGTATATGAAGGAATATTGACTACTTCACCGTTCACAGTGATGTGTTTATGAGAAACCAACTGACGAGCAGCACGACGTGAAGCAGCAATACCCAAACGGAAAACTGTGTTGTCGAGACGAGTCTCGCATAATTGCAATAAGTTTTCACCGGTAATGCCTTTCATGCGCGAAGCTTTTTCGAACATGTTAGCGAATTGACGCTCTAGAATTCCGTAGGTATATTTTGCTTTTTGCTTTTCACCTAACTGGATAGCGTATTCTGACTGTTTGCCACCTCTTCTTTTAGATGGACCGTGTTGTCCTGGACCGTAGTTTCTTCTGTCCAAGGCTTTGTCTGGACCAAAAATGGGATCGCGAAAGCGACGTGCAATTTTGGATTTAGGACCTCTGTATCTTGCCATTATAAATTAAATTGTATGGGCGTCATGAATTAAGGCATTCCTTCGATGACACTAAGCCCACGGGTTAAAAAAATACTAAACTCTTCTTCGTTTTGGTGGACGACAACCGTTGTGTGGCATTGGTGTCACGTCAATGATTTCTGTAACTTCAATGCCTGAATTGTGAAGTGCTCTGATAGCAGACTCACGTCCGGCACCAGGGCCTTTTACAAAAACACGCACTCTACGTAGTCCGAAGTCATGAGCTTCTTTTGATGCATCTTCTGCTGCAACCTGTGCGGCATAAGGTGTGTTCTTTTTAGAACCTTTGAAGCCCATCTTGCCCGCAGATGACCATGAGATCACTTGCCCAGCATTGTTCGTTAAAGAAATGATGATGTTGTTGAAACTCGCTTGGATATGCGCTTCTCCGGCAGCATCAACTTTAACGTTCTTCTTCTTTTTTTGATTTGCTTTTGCCATTGTTATGGGTAACTAGTTATTATTTAGTTGCTTTTTTCTTGTTTGCAACAGTCTTACGTTTTCCTTTACGTGTACGAGAGTTGTTTTTGGTTCTTTGACCACGAAGTGGCAAGCCCAAACGGTGACGAATACCACGCTGGCAACCGATGTCCATAAGGCGCTTGATGTTCAATTGAACTTCTGAACGCAATTGTCCTTCGGTCTTGATCTCGTTAACAGTGTTACGGATAGCTGCTAGTTGGTCATCATTCCAATCTTGTACCTTGATGTTTTCATCAATAGAATTGGTATTCAGAATCATTTTAGCTGTACTTCTTCCGATTCCGTAGATATAAGTCAAGCCAATGACTCCTCTTTTGTTTTTTGGTAAATCTATACCTGCAATACGTGCCATATACTTATAATTATCCTTGACGTTGTTTTAATTTCGGATTTTTCTTGTTGATCACGTAAACTTTTCCTTTACGCTTTACAATCTTGCAATCTGCAGTTCTCTTTTTAACTGATGCTCTGACTTTCATAATTCTAGTTATTTGTATCTAAAAGATATTCTACCTTTTGTTAAATCATAAGGAGACATTTCTACTTTAACGCGGTCTCCAGGGAGTATTTTTATGTAAAACATGCGCATTTTGCCTGAAATGTGGGCAGTAATGACATGTCCGTTTTCGAGTTCAACTCTAAACATTGCATTTGGCAATGCTTCGAGGATGGTACCATCTTGTTCTATGGATGTTTGCTTAGCCATAAATTACATTCCAGAAAATTCGTTAGCACCTCTACGACCTCTAACTCGTGTACCTTCCATGAGGGAATCCATGTTGCGGTTGAGTTGATAAGTTTCAATTTGTTGAAGGGTATCAAGTACAACACCTACCATGATGAGTATGGAAGTACCACCAAAGAACATTGCGAAACCGTCATTGACTCCTGCGAGTTTGGCAATTGAAGGCAGAATAGCAATCGTAGCCAAAAACAGGGAACCAGGGAAAGTAATGCGTGAAACAACTTGATCGACATGTTCGGCAGTTTCCTCACCAGGACGAACACCGGGAATAAAACCACCGCTCTTTTTGAGATCGTCAGCAATTTTACTCGGGTTGATCATAATGGCTGTGTAGAAATAGGTGAACACAACGATGAGAATAATGAGAAGGGCATTGTAACTAAATCCGTATGGGTCACCAAGTGTTTTGGTGAGCCAACCGGCATCTTGTTGTTGGGTTACGCCTTGATATACCATCATTGGGATGGTCATGATTGCTTGCGCAAAAATGATTGGCATGACACCACTTGCATTGATTTTAATCGGCAAGTAATTTCTAGCTCCATTGACATCTTCCGCAGCTCTTGCTCCGGCAACACGCTTAGCTGTGTTTAGCGGAATGCGACGCACTCCTTGCACGATAAGAATTGTTAAAAGAATGATAACGAAGAACATGACGATTTCGAGAACCAAGCGAATTAAGTTACCAGCTTCTACTGATTTACCGAACTCTGCAAAAAATGCACCCGGTAGTCTCGAAAGGATACCTACAGTAATGAGTAGCGATATACCGTTACCAATACCGCGTTCGGTGATGCGCTCGCCTAACCAAACCGCAAACATTGAGCCTGCAATCAGGAGCATTATGGTTTGGGTCCACCAAAAAGTACTAGGGTCGTCTGGCATAGCATTTTTGTTACTTACATATAAAGTAAGGTAACTTGGGGCTTGAAGTGCACAGATAACAATGGTCAATAGACGCGTGTAATTGTTGATTTGTTTTCTACCAGATTCACCTTCGTTTTGCATTTTTTGAACAGCTGGAACAGCCATACCAAGTAATTGCATAATAATGGATGCACTAATATAAGGCATGATGCCTAGTGCCATGATGGATGCGTTGGTAAATCCTCCACCTGAAAAGACGGAAAGGATACTTTCGAGAAAGTTTTGATCCGTAGCCGTACTAGAGAGCGCATCGTATTTTACACCAGGTAAAATAACGTATGAACCTACACGATAAGTTAGGATGAGGCCAAGTGTGAGGATAATTCGCTTGCGCAATTCCTCAACTTTCCAGATATTTTGCAGGTTGGTTATTAAACGTTTCATCTAAAAGCGTGCAAAGATAGTTAGATTTTTGTACATGTACCACCTAAGGCTTCAATTGCAGCAATAGCTGTGCTTGAAAAACCATTGGCAGAGATGTTGATTTTGGCTTTTAACTTACCACGACCAAGTACTTTTACAAGTTCGTTGTTCGATAAAAGTCCATTTTGACGTAACACTTCCGGTGTGATATCGAGGATACCTTTAACGCTTGCAAGATTTTCGATGATATCTAAGTTAATGGCTTTATATTCAACACGGTTGATGTTTTTAAAGCCGAACTTAGGTACACGACGCTGTAAAGGCATCTGACCACCTTCGAAACCAATTTTGGTTTTGTAACCAGAGCGCGATTTAGCACCTTTGTGACCACGTGTAGAGGTTCCGCCGCGTCCTGAACCTTGTCCACGACCGATACGCTTCTCAGCTTTGATTGAGCCTGCTGCTGGTGTTAGATTATGTAATTCCATTTCTTTGTGAGTCTATTATTCTACTACTTGAATAAGGTGCTTGACCTTACTCACCATTCCCATAATTTGAGGCGTAACCTCTTTTTCAATAACTTGATTCAAGCGACGAAAACCTAAAGCTTTAATTGTAGCTTTTTGATCAGCTGGACGCTTGATCGCACTTTTCACTTGTTTGATTTTGATTGTGCTCATTGCTGAATATTTTATCCGTTGAATACTTTGTCAAGGGAAATACCACGCTGACGTGCTACAGCAACTGCATCGCGCATATTTGCCAATGCGTCCATAGTTGCTTTTACTACGTTGTGCGGGTTAGAAGAACCTTGAGATTTTGCCAATACGTTGTGAACACCAACGCTCTCGAGTACGGCACGCATCGCACCACCTGCAATTACACCAGTACCTTCAGTAGCCGGCTTGAGGAAAACCTCAGCACCACCAAATTTACCTTTTTGCTCGTGGGGAACCGTTCCGCGTAGAATAGGAACTTTAATCAAGTTCTTTTTTGCGTCGTCGATGCCTTTAGTAATGGCTTCTGTTACTTCTTTTGCCTTACCAAGACCGTGACCTACTACGCCGTTTTCATCACCTACAACAACAATTGCAGAAAAACTGAACGTACGACCACCTTTTGTTACTTTGGTAACGCGGTTAACAGCAACGAGTTTGTCTTTTAACTCGATATCAGCTGATTTCACTCTGTTTACGATTTGAGCTGCCATTTTTCTTAAAATTTGAGTCCTCCTTCACGAGCTGAATCAGCCAAGGATTTGATTCTACCATGATACAAGTAACCATTGCGGTCAAAAACAACGCGTTCAACGCCTGCTTTTTGAGCTGCAGCTGCGATTGTTTTACCAACAATAGCCGCTTGGCTTACTTTGTTTACTTTTTGTGCGTCGTCCATTTTGAGTGAACCGGCAGAGGCAAGAGTACGACCACTGTTGTCGTCGATGATTTGCGCGTAAATCTGTTTGTTACTTCTAAAAACGGTGAGGCGTGGAATAGCTGAAGTACCGAAAACTTTTTTTCTGATTCTTCGCTTGATTTTTGCTCTTCTTAATACTTTATTTAGTGCCATAATTCTTGCGATTATTTTTTACCTGCTGACTTACCAGCTTTTCTACGAATATCTTCACCTACAAACCGGATACCTTTTCCTTTGTATGGTTCAGGTTTTCTGAAAGAGCGAATCTTGGCAGCAACTTGTCCGAGTAATTGCTTATCGTAAGACTCAAGGGTCACGATCGGCGCTTTACCTTTTTCAGTTACAGTGGTAACTTTCACTTCTTTCGGGATTTCCAAAATAATGGCATGTGAAAATCCGAGTGCTAATTCGAGTTGTTGACCAACGGCATTTGCGCGGTAACCAACTCCGATAACTTCTATTTCTTTTTTGAAGCCTTCAGAAACACCATGGATCATGTTGTAAACCAAGGCACGGTACAAACCGTGCTTTGAACGGTGATCTGGAGCCTCTGTGGCACGCGCAAAAGTGATGACGTTGTCTTCGATGCTAACGCTAACCGACGAATCAATGTGTTGTGCTAATTCGCCTTTTTTCCCTTTGACCGTCATGACGGAATCTATGAACGTCACTTCGACGCCGCTAGGGATTGTTATAGGTGCTTTTCCAATTCTTGACATTGTTCTTAATTTTTTAGTAAACGTAACAAAGAACTTCGCCGCCAACGTTGTTTTGACGCGCTTCTTTATCTGTGATCACACCACGAGAAGTAGAAACGATGGCAATACCTAAACCATTCAAAACGCGTGGCATTTCTTCGGCACTGCTATACTTTCTAAGTCCTGGACGTGAAGCACGTTGCAATTTAGTGATGGCTGGAACACGCGTAGATGTGTTGTATTTCAAGGCGATTTTGATAATACCTTGTTTGTTGTCATCCTCAAATTTGTAATTGAGGATATACCCTTGATCAAATAAAATTTGAGTCATGGCACGCTTGATGTTCGAGCCAGGGATATCTACGGTCTTCAAGCCTGCTGCACTCGCATTTCTGATGCGGGTGAGAAAATCTGCTATTGGATCTGTATTCATTTCTTTTACTTTTTCTTAATTACCAACTTGCTTTTTTAACTCCGGGGATTTTACCAGCCAAAGCCATCTCGCGGAAAGAGACCCTTGAAATACCAAATTGACGCATATAACCTCTCGGACGACCAGTCAAGCCACAACGGTTGTGTTTTCTGATTTTAGCGGAGTTTGCTGGTAATTTCTGCAATGCCATCATGGCATCCCATTTTTGAGTCTGAATTTCTTCAGATGCATCTGTCGACTTCAAAATTTTGGTGAGTTCAGCACGCTTTTTCTCATAGCGGTTTACTAACCTTTCTCTCTTGCGCTCACGCGCTTTCATTGATTCTTTAGCCATTTCTTTTTATTTTTTAATAAATGGGAAACCAAATGCATCCAACAATGCTTTTGCCTCTTCGTCGCTGTTGGCTGATGTAACGAAGGTGATGTCCATTCCAAGGATACGATTTACTTTATCGATATCGATTTCTGGGAAAATGATATGCTCTTTGATACCGAGGTTGAAATTACCACGTCCGTCAAATCCTTTTGGGTTGATACCGCGGAAGTCACGTGTTCTTGGCAATGCAACTGCGAGTAAACGATCGAGGAAATCGTACATGCGGTCACCGCGTAGGGTCACTTTTGTTCCGATTGGCATCCCTTTACGCAACTTAAAGTTGGAGATATCCTTCTTTGAAATGGTGGTAATTGCTTTTTGACCAGCGATACGAGATAGGTCTGCTGCTGCGCTATCGATCAATTTCTTGTCGGCAACGGCATCACCCATACCTTGGCTGAGTACAATTTTTTCTAACTTAGGAACGCTCATTACAGACTTGTAATTGAAACGCTCTTGAAGCGTTTGCTTGATGTCGTTCCTGTACTTTTCTTTTAATCTTGGCGTGTAACTCATTACTTAATCACCTCCCCTGATTTTTTTGAATAACGTACTAATTTTCCTTTTTCCTCTTTTCTACCGATGCGTGTGGCAACACCGTTGCTCACGACCATGAGGTTTGAAATGTGGATAGAACCTTCTTTCTCTTCGATTCCACCCTGAGGATTTGTTGCGCTAGGCTTGTTGTGTTTTTTGATCATATTGACCCCTTCAACTGTGGCGCGCATCTTTTCTCGATCGATGGTGGCAACTTTGCCCTCGCGACCTTTGGATTCACCAGAAATAACCTTCACGGTGTCGCCAATCTTGATGTGTAATTTCTTTTGCATTACTCAATGATTTATAACACCTCAGGTGCTAGTGAAACAATTTTCATGTAGTTGCTTTCACGCAATTCACGTGCAACTGGTCCGAAAATACGCGTACCGCGCATTTCGCCACCTTGGTTAAGGATTACACAAGCATTGTCGTCGAAGCGAATGTAAGAACCGTCTGGACGACGAATTTCTTTTTTTGTTCTTACTACAACTGCTTTTGCTACTGAACCTTTTTTCACGGCTGCGTTTGGCATAGCACTTTTAACGGCAACAACAATTTTGTCACCAACTGAGGCATAGCGTCTTCTTGTACCGCCTAAAACGCGGATGCATAATACTTCCTTAGCTCCGGAGTTGTCTGCAACTGATAGTCTGGATTCTGTTTGTATCATTTTGTCCGATTATTTAGCGCGTTCTACAATTTCTACCATTCTCCAGTTCTTTGATTTACTCAAAGGACGTGTTTCCATGATGCGAACGGTATCTCCAACATGACAGTCGTTGTTTTCGTCGTGAGCAACAAACTTGGTAGTTTTCTTAACGAACTTACCGTATTTAGGGTGCTTCACTTTACGTTCAACAGAAACGACAATGGATTTTTCCATTTTGTCACTGGTCACGACACCAATTCTTTCTTTTCTTAAATTTCGTTTTTCCATGTTCATTTTTTTACCTCAGGATTAGGCCTGATTTGAACGTTTAGTTAACTCTGTACTCAATCTTGCTACCAACTTGCGCATATGGTGAATGCGCATTGGATTTTCAATTGGAGCCATTTTGTGTGTCAACTTCAAGTTGGTCAATTGACCTTTAAAGTCTTCCAAACGGCCTTGTAAATCCATTGTAGAAAGTTTTGCGATTTCTGTTTGTTTCATCTTAATTTATTAAGCTGGTATAACATAATCATTGCGTACAATGAACTTACATTTCACAGGCAACTTCTGTGCTGCAAGTCGCATTGCTTCTTTTGCAATGTCGTAAGGGACACCATCTGCTTCGAACATGATTGTTCCCGGTTTGATCACGGCAACCCAATGGCTAGGTGCTCCCTTACCTTTACCCATACGTACTTCAGCTGGTTTTGAGGTAACCGGCTTGTCTGGGAAAATTCGGATCCATACTTTTCCTTCACGCTTCATGTATCGAGTAACGGCAATACGTGAAGCTTCAATCTGACGTGAAGTAATCCATCCTGGTTCCAAAGCCTTTAATCCGAAAGATCCGAATGCGATGGTTGAGCCACGATGAGCTAAACCTCGGTTTCTACCTTTCTGTGCTCTTCTAAATTTTGTTCTTTTAGGCTGTAACATTTCCTGTCAATTTAACTGTCTTATTACTTCTTCTTTCTTTTGAACGATGCAGGCTTGCGATCACCACCTTGGTTGTTCGCAGCACCGGTGTTCATACCGATGTTTGGAGCGAGGTCACGCTTGCCATAAACTTCTCCACGGCAAATCCAAACTTTAACGCCAATACGGCCATATGTGGTGTGCGCCTCAGATACTGCATAGTCGATGTCTGCACGGAAAGTGTGCAATGGGGTACGACCGTCTTTGTACATTTCTGTACGTGCCATTTCAGCACCGTTCAAACGACCAGAAATCTTTACTTTGATTCCTTCAGCACCCATGCGCATTGTTCCTGCGATAGCCATTTTAATGGCACGACGGAAAGAAATACGGGCTTCCAATTGACGAGAAATACCATCAGCTACTAAGCGCGCGTCTAATTCTGGACGTTTCACTTCGAAGATGTTGATTTGGATTTCTTTTTTCGTCAACTTCTTTAATTCTTCCTTTAGTTTGTCAACTTCTTGACCACCTTTACCGATGATGACACCTGGACGGGCAGTGTTGATAGTAACTGTAACTAGTTTAAGGGTGCGCTCGATGATGATTTTAGCAATACTTGCTTTAGCCAAACGTGCGTTGAGGTAACGACGGATTTGATCGTCTTCTACGATTTTATCTTTGTAATCGTTGCCACCGTACCAATTTGATTCCCATCCGTGGATGTAACCAAGTCTATTTCCAATTGGATTCGTTTTTTGTCCCATTTCTTCTAGTTATTTAGTACCATCAACTACGATCGTCACGTGGTTCGATCTTTTTCTAATTCTGTGCGCACGACCTTGTGGTGCTGGTTGAATGCGTTTAAGCATCGTTCCACAACCTACTTCGATATGGCTCACTACAAGTGTTTCTTGGCTGATGTCAGCACCTTCGTTTTTTTGCTCCCAATTTGCAATTGCAGAACGTAGCAATTTACCAAGGCTTGTTGACGCATCTTTACCATTGAAATGGAGGATGTTCAATGCTTTGTTGACTTCAACCCCACGGATTAAATCAGCCACCATTCTCATCTTGCGAGGAGAAATAGGTGAATCATTCAAGCGGGCGATGGCCATTGACTTTTTATTTTCTTTAAGCTCTTCAGCTCTTAAGCGTTTTCTAGCTCCCATGACTGTAATAATTCTTAACGTTTCTTATCTTTTTTATTACCGGCGTGGCCACGGAAGTTACGGGTAGGGGAGAATTCTCCTAATTTGTGACCTACCATATTTTCCGTAACGAATACAGGGATGAACTTGTTACCGTTGTGAACGGCGAAAGTCAAACCAACAAATTCCGGAGTAATCGTGGATGCTCGTGACCATGTTTTGATAACAGCCTTGCTGCTAGACGCTTGAGCATCGTCAACTCGTTTCATCAACTTATAGTGAACAAACGGTGGTTTCTTTAATGAACGACTCATACCTTAATTATTTCTTTCTTCTTTCTACAATTAACTTATCGGAATACTTGCGCTTGGATCTTGTTTTGAATCCTTTAGCAGGCATACCATTTCTTGAACGTGGGTGACCACCGGCGTTGCGGCCTTCACCACCACCCATTGGGTGATCAACTGGGTTCATGACGACACCACGGACACGTGGACGACGACCTAACCAGCGTGAGCGTCCTGCCTTACCAGAGACTACCAAATTGTGCTCTGCGTTAGATACAGAACCAATTGTAGCAAGACAAGTTGTAAGGATCATGCGCGTTTCACCTGAAGGCATTTTTACGATAGCGTATTTGCCATCTCGTGCGTTCAATTGGGCGTAAGTACCCGCACCGCGTGCAATGATACCACCAGCTCCTGGCTTCAATTCGATGTTGTGGATAACAGTACCGAGTGGAATGTCCGAAAGGAACATAGCGTGACCCACATTTGGAAGTGCAGTTTTACCAGAAAGAACGACATCGCCAACTTTGAGCCCGTTAGGAGCAATGATGTAGCGTTTTTCACCATCGGCATAAAACAACAAAGCGATGTTAGCTGTACGGTTTGGATCGTATTCAATGGATTTTACAGTGGCTGGAATATCAAATTTTTCACGTTTGAAGTCAACAACACGGTAACGTTGTTTGTGACCACCACCCATATAGCGCATGGTCATACGGCCGTCGTTGTTACGACCACCTGATTTTTTCATCGGAGCCAACAAACTCTTTTCTGGTGTCGCTTTGGTTAGCTCTGCAAAATCAGTAGCTACCTTGTGGCGTTGACCTGGAGTTGTTGGTTTAAATTTTTTCAAACTCATGGTTAAACATTAATAATTGTTAAATAAATCAATGGTTTCACCATCTGCTATCGTTACTACAGCCTTCTTCCATTGTTTGCTTCTTTGCTCAACAATGCCTTTATTCGTGTACTTCACAGAGGATACCCCACCACCATAGTTTAATGTACGAACATCTGTGACATGTACTCCATACATCTTTTCGATGGCATTTTTAATTTCGATCTTGTTGGACTTACGGTCTACTTCAAATGTAAAGCGGTTTGAAACCTCGCTTAATTTGGTAGCTTTTTCCGTAATGACCGGCTTCTTGATAATAGTATGCATAACGCTTAGTTAAGAATCGTTTGAATTTTCTCAATTGAGCTTTCAGCCAATACCACTTTTGAGGCGTTGAGCACATCGTAAGTGTTAAAGGAATCTGCTGTTACGACTTTCACGCGTCCAAGGTTGCGTGCAGCAAGATATACGCTGTCGGTTTTGTCACCAAGGATGAAAAGTACTTTTTGGTTTTCAAGATTCATAGAAGACAAGAGTGCTTTGAAGTCTTTTGTTTTTGCTTCCATGTTGAGGTCTTGAATGACCATGAGGGAGTCGTTTTTCGCTTTGAAAGCAAAAGCTGACTTGCGGGCCAAACGCTTCAATTTCAAGTTTAATTTGAAATGGTAGTTGCGTGGACGTGGACCGAAAATACGGCCACCGCCTACACGTGTACCTGATTTAGCTGAACCAGCACGTGCACCACCTGTTCCTTTTTGACGCTTGATTTTTTTGGTAGAACCTGCAATCTCGTTGCGCTCTCTAGATTTGTGTGTACCTTGACGCTTGTTGGCTAAATGTTGTTTGACATCTAAGTAAATGGCATGGTTGTTTGGTTCAATACCAAACACCTCGTCTGCAAGGGTTACTGACTTGGCAGTAGCTGCACCTTTTGAATCGTAGATCTTCAGTTTCATTACTTGACAATTGTTACGGTTGAACCATTTGCACCCGGAATCGATCCTTTAACGATCAAAAGATTCTTATCTGCAATTACTTTTAAAACTAGGAGGTTAGCTTGCTTGCGAGATTTGTTACCCATTTGACCCGCCATGCGCATTCCTTTGAATACACGTGCAGGATAGGAACAAGCACCAATTGAACCTGGTGCGCGCAAACGGTTGTGCTGACCATGTGTTGACTGACCGACGCCACCAAAGTTGTGGCGACGAACAACCCCTTGAAAACCTTTACCTTTTGTGGTTCCGCTTACATCGACAAACTCACCTTCTTCAAAAAGGTTAGCGTCAATGGTGTCTCCGAGGTTAGCTGAGTCGAATCCTTTGAATTCAACCAACTTAGACTTTGGAGCCGTGTTTGCTTTTTTGAAATGACCCTTTAATGCATTGGAGGTGTTTTTCTCTTTACGAGTACCAAACCCCAACTGAACTGCATCGTAACCATCTCTGTCTTGTGTTTTGACTTGCGTCACCACACAAGGACCAGCTTCAATAACTGTGCATGGCATTGATTTGCCCTCAGCACTAAAGATGCTAGTCATCCCGATTTTACGTCCAATAATTCCTGGCATATACTAGTTGTTAAAAAATTACACTTTGATTTCTACGTCAACTCCACTAGGAAGCTCAAGCTTCATAAGGGCATCTACGGTTTTAGAAGAACTGCTGTAGATATCCATTAAGCGCTTGTATGCACACAATTCGAATTGCTCACGTGCTTTTTTGTTCACGTGTGGTGAACGAAGCACAGTGTAGATTCTTTTGTGTGTTGGAAGTGGAATAGGACCACTCACCACAGCACCTGTTGATTTAACTGTTTTTACGATTTTTTCTGCTGATTTGTCGAGCAAGTTATGATCGTAAGATTTTAATTTAATTCTGATTTTTTGGCTCATCTGCTTTGAACTTTATTATGCTGTGACTTTACCGTTTGCTTTTGCTACTACATCGTCGGCGATGTTTTTAGGCGCTTCTGCGTAGTGTGAAAACTCCATAGAAGAATTTGCACGACCTGAGGTGATGGTACGCAACTGGGTTACATAACCAAACATTTCAGAAAGTGGAACATCTGCTTTCAATACTTTGGCGCCGTTGCGGTCATCCATTCCTTTCATCATACCGCGACGACGGTTGAGGTCACCTACGACGTCACCCATGTTTTCTTCTGGTGTAACTACTTCGAGTTTCATGATTGGTTCAAGAAGGATAGGACGACAAGCTTTAAGAGCTGTACGGTATGCCATCTTAGCACACAATTCGAATGAAAGTGAATCGGAGTCAACGTTGTGGTAAGATCCGTCGATCAATTCAACTACAAGAGAATCGATAGGGAAGCCGGCCATAACGCCGTTTTTCATAGAATCTTTGAATCCTTTTTCTACAGATGGAATGAATTCCCGTGGAATATTACCTCCTTTGATGCTATTGATGAATTCAAGACCTGTTTTCTCTTCATTGGTCTGCGGAGAGATTTTGACGTAGATATCGGCAAATTTACCACGACCACCCGTTTGTTTTTTATAAACTTCGCGGTGTTCAGTATTACTTGTAATAGCTTCGCGGTATGCAACCTGCGGAGCACCTTGGTTTACTTCTACTTTGAACTCGCGCTTTAGACGGTCAATGATGATTTCGAGGTGAAGCTCACCCATTCCTGAGATAATCGTTTGTCCTGTTTCTTCGTCTGTGTTGACGCGGAACGTTGGATCTTCTTCAGAAAGTTTAGATAAACCAATTGATAAACGATCGGTATCGGCTTGTGTTTTAGGCTCGATCGCCAAACCGATAACTGGATCAGGGAAGACCATTGACTCGAGAACGATCGGAGCGTTTTCAGCACAAAGTGTATCACCCGTTTTGATATCCTTGAATCCGACAACCGCACCGATATCACCAGCACCTAGTTCAGGTATTTGGTTTTGTTTATTGGCGTGCATTTGGAAGATACGAGAAATACGTTCTTTGTTGTCTGAACGCGTGTTCAAAACGTAAGAACCTGCTTCGAGTTTACCTGAATAGGCACGAACGAAACACAAACGACCAACAAATGGGTCAGTTGCAATTTTAAATGCCAAAGCAGCAAAAGGCTCGTCGTAAGATGGCTTACGGCTGATTTCTTGCTCTGTTTTAGGGTTGGTACCTGTGATGGCTTCAACATCTAGCGGTGAAGGAAGGATTTCCATTACCATGTCGAGCATTGCTTGTACTCCTTTGTTTTTGAAAGATGAACCACACATCATTGGAACGACTTTACCTGCGATAGTTGCTTGACGCAATGCATCGAGGATTTCGCGCTCAGTCAATGAATTCTCATCTTCGAAGAATTTCTCCATGAGGTTTTCGTCGAATTCGGCAACTGCTTCTAAAAGTTCAGAACGCAATTGACGTGCTTCGTCAATGACGTCAGCTGGGATATCAACTTCTTGGAAAGTCATACCCAAATCGTGCTCATTCCAAACGATACCTCTCCAGTTAATCAAGTCGACAACTCCTTTGAAGTTATCTTCTTCACCGATATTGATTTGGAGTGGAAGCGCGTGGCTACCAAGCATTTCTTTTACTTGGCGACAAACCATAAGGAAGTCTGCACCTTGGCGGTCCATTTTGTTAACGAATCCGATGCGTGGAACGTTGTAGTTATTTGCCAAACGCCAGTTGGTTTCAGATTGTGGCTCAACACCATCGACAGCAGAAAACAAGAAAACCAAACCATCAAGTACACGCAAAGAACGGTTTACTTCTACGGTGAAGTCAACGTGTCCTGGGGTGTCAATGATGTTGACGTGGTATTTTTGACCGCGGTAATTCCAGTCTAGGGTGGTAGCAGCAGAGGTAATGGTGATACCACGCTCTTGCTCTTGCTCCATCCAGTCCATGGTAGCGGCACCATCGTGAACTTCACCAATTTTGTGACTTACACCACCATAGTAAAGAATACGCTCGGTTGTAGTGGTTTTACCAGCGTCGATGTGCGCGGCAATACCAATGTTTCTTGTAAATTTTAAGTCTCTAGCCATTTGTTAGAATCTGAAGTGTGAGAATGCTTTGTTTGCTTCAGCCATGCGAAGCGTGTCTTCTTTCTTCTTGAAAGCAGCGCCTTCTTCTTTTGAAGCGGCGATGATTTCGGAGGCCAAACGCTGGGCCATTGTTTTCTCGTTGCGTTTGCGAGAGTAACCAATTAACCATTTCATTGCTAGTGACGACTTGCGCTCTTCGCGAACAGGAGTTGGGATCTGGAAAGTGGCACCACCAACGCGACGCGAACGTACTTCTACACTTGGTGTAACGTTTTCGATGGCTTTTTTCCATGTTTCGAGACCATTTGTATCTTCGATTTTCTTTTCTACGATTTCTAATGCTTCGTAAAAAATACGGAATGCTAAACTTTTCTTACCGTCTAGCATGAGGTTGTTCACAAATTTAGTAACGACTACTTCATTGAACTTTGGATCTGGGAGGATCGCAATTTTTTTCGCTTTTCTTCTTCTCATGATGTCTAGCTTTTAATTATTTCTGCTTAGGACGTTTTGTACCATACTTAGAACGACGTTGGCTACGGCCTTGAACTCCGGCTGTATCCTCTGCACCACGAACAATGTGGTAACGTACCCCAGGTAAATCTTTTACCCTTCCTCCGCGTACTAGTACTAATGAGTGTTCTTGAAGATTGTGGCCTTCACCACCAATGTAAGCGTTGACTTCTTTTCCATTGGTCAATCGTACACGAGCGACTTTTCGCATAGCCGAGTTCGGCTTCTTAGGAGTTGTCGTGTACACACGAACGCAAACACCTTTGCGTTGTGGACATGAATCAAGCGCAGCAGACTTACTTTTCTTCACTACCGCAGTTCTTCCTTTGCGAACTAATTGTTGAATAGTTGGCATAAAATACTCTTGTTTTTTTATAATAAATAATAACCCCCAAACGCACTTTGAGGGGTGCAAAGATAACTATATATTTTTATAAACCAAGACCGTTTGAAAAATATTCGGCTTTTTTGGGCCTGATTTTCAAAAAAAAAGGAACCCGTTCGGATTCCTTTGGATTTTATTTTTTTCAAATGATTGGTGTCTTATCTGTAAAGCGTAGCTTTTACGGCTTTTACGATGCGCTCCACATTAGGCAATGCTTCGTCTATTAGTGTAGGCGAGAACGCAAAAGGGGTATCGGTTTGAGTTACGCGTTGTACTGGCGCATCTAAGTAATCGAAGGCATAGCGTTGAAGGTGGTAGGCTATTTCAGATGAGATACTTGCCAATGGCCAAGATTCTTCAACAACCACACAACGATTTGTTTTCTTGATGGATTCGACGATGCAACCGTAGTCAATTGGGCGTATGGTACGCAAATCGATGATCTCGACACTGATATTTTCCTTGGCTAATACTTCTGCCGCCTCTTGGGCCACCTTTATGATTTTACCAAAAGTAACGAGTGTAATATCTGATCCTTTTCTTTTGACGTCAGCTACGCCAATTGGAATGATGTATTCGCCTTCAGGAACTTCGCCTTTATCGCCATACATTTTTTCTGACTCTAAGAAAACAACAGGGTCGTTGTCACGGATGGCTGCTTTGAGCAAACCTTTAGCGTCGGCTGGGTTTGAAGGCGTGATGACTTTTAGACCAGGAACGTGCGCATAAAACGCCTCGAAACTCTGAGAGTGGGTTGCGCCCAATTGGCCGGCTGTGCCGTTACCTCCGCGAAAAACGATTGGGCAGCCGTATTGACCACCAGACATCTGGAGCATTTTGGCTGCAGAATTGATAATTTGATCCGCTGCTAATATGGCGAAGTTCCATGTCATGAACTCTACAATTGGACGCAAACCGTTCATGGCAGCACCAACTGCAATACCTGAAAATCCTAACTCGGCTATTGGCGTATCGATGATTCGCTTTGGCCCAAATTCGTCGAGCATGCCTTGAGATACTTTGTAGGCGCCATTATATTCGGCAACTTCTTCGCCGAGTAAAAATACATTTTCATCGCGGCGCATTTCTTCGGACATGGCTTCTCTAAGGGCTTCTCTGAACTGTAGGGTTTTCATAGTGTCATTTTTACAATTTGCAAAATTACAAATAAGTCAGAAACTTCAAATGCTTATGCCACTTTAAGTGTGGCAATTTTTGATTTTCCAAATTGTTGGGTTGCATAGTTAAGGTCTATGTGCAGCGATTTAGATGATCTACTTGGCAATTCAAACATGGCGTCGGTGAGGATAGCCTCGCAAATAGAACGCAAGCCACGGGCACCTAAGCCAAATTCCATCGCTTTTTGAACAATGAAATGTAGTACGTCTTGGTCGAGTTCTAATTTGACGCCATCCATTTCAAACAACTTAGTGTATTGTTTGATGAGCGCATTCTTTGGCTCTGTGAGGATGCGTTTGAGATCAGCTTCTTTGAGTGGTTCTAAGTAAGTGAGAACAGGGAAACGACCGATGAGCTCAGGGATCAGACCAAAAGAACGGATATCTGTCGGGGTGATGTATTTGAGCAATGAATCGGATTCGATGGATTGCTCATCTAGGCTAGAAAAACCAATTGTTTGTCTGTTGACACGGCTGGAAATTAATTTTTCAATACCATCAAAAGCACCTCCGCATATAAATAAAATGTTTTTGGTGTCAATGGATATCATTTTTTGCTCTGGGTGCTTTCGTCCACCTTGAGGTGGAACGTTGACGGTTGTACCTTCTAATAATTTGAGCAAGGCCTGCTGAACGCCTTCGCCAGAGACATCGCGGGTGATGCTCGGGTTGTCATTTTTGCGTGCAATTTTGTCGACTTCGTCTATAAAAACAATACCCATCTGGGCACTTTCTACGTTGTAGTCTGCGGCTTGCAAGAGGCGCGACAAAATACTTTCGACGTCTTCACCTACGTAACCAGCTTCTGTAAGCACAGTGGCATCGGCAATGCAAAAGGGTACATTGAGCAGTTTGGCGATCGATTTGGCTAAGAGCGTTTTACCTGTTCCGGTTCGACCCACGAGAATGACGTTCGATTTTTCTATTTCTACGTCATTTTCATTGGTTTTTTGCTTCAATCTTTTGAAGTGATTGTAAACGGCAACTGAAAGCACCTTTTTGGCATCTTGTTGACCAATGACATATTGATCTAGGTGAGCTTTGATTTCCTGCGGCTTTAATAAATTTAGACTGCCAACAGCAGCAGGAACAGCTGCTGGACTTGCAGAAAGTTCTTCCTGAACAATTTTACTTGCTTGGCTAGCGCAGGAATCACATATATGACCATTAATACCTGCAATGAGCATGTTCACACCCGAGCGAGGCGAGCCACAAAATGAACAAGTAGTTTCTTTTTTTGCCATTGGTTATTTAGGATTACGCAAAAGAACTTCGTCGACCATGCCGTAAGCTTTGGCTTCTTCGGAGGTCATCCAGTAGTCGCGGTCGGAGTCTGCCCAGACTTTTTCGTAGTCTTGTTTACTATGTGTGGCAATTATGTCGTATAGTTCTTTTTTCAATTTTTGTATTTCTCTAGCTGTAATTTCGATGTCTGAAGCTTGACCTTGTGCTCCGCCTAAAGGCTGGTGTATCATGACACGCGAATGTTTAAGTGCACTGCGCTTTCCTTCTGCACCAGCACAAAGTAATACAGCACCCATGGATGCCGCGATGCCAGTACAAATAGTGGCTACATCAGGACGAATGTATTGCATGGTGTCATAAATACCCAAACCTGCATATACTGAACCACCTGGTGAGTTTAAATAAATTTGAATGTCTTTTTTGGCGTCTACAGATTCCAAGAAAAGCAATTGCGCATTGATGATATTGGCTACCTGGTCATTGATACCAGTGCCTAAAAAGATAATGCGGTCCATCATGAGGCGAGAGAAAACGTCCATTTGCGTCATGTTTAAAGGACGCTCTTCAATAATGTATGGCGTCATGGAAGACTCGATATAATGATCGACGTACATACTGCTGATGCCCATATGTTTGGTGGCGTATTTGCGGAATTCGTTGCTATCCATTGTGTTTTATTTTAGAGTCTCAAAATTAGTTATAAAGGTTGGCTTCGGCTATGAAAATCATGTAAAAAAAAAATCCTGGAAGTCCAGGATTCTTTTGATTCAATAGAATAAAGTTTATTTGATGAGGTCGATAAAAGTTGCTTCGTTCATGATTTTGATGAACTCACGATCTTTACCTGCCTTTTCTTTCAATGCTGGATTTTTCGAGATGGCCGTTTTCAATTTTGCAACAACGACATCGGTGCTCGCGCCGTTGCGGGCCTCAATAATTGCTTTTAAGTAAGCCAACTCAGCAGTTTCAGTTAAAGAAGCACTTGCTTTTTTAGCAGCATCTACTTTGTTGTTAAGGGTGAGTGCCAAAACTTTGTTGTAGCTATCTTGGGTGATGTTCTTTTCTGCTGCGCTGTAGTTTCCTTCCATGATATCGATGATACCTTGGTTGTAATTGTATACGCTTGTTTTGGCTGAAGACAATAATTTTTTGGCTGCTGCGCGATTGCCTTCAAGAATTAAACTTGCTGCTAAGTTGTTGTTGGTTACTGGAATGGTTTTGAGCTCATTTGCCTTTTTGAACGAAGCTGCGGCAGCTTTTGTATTGCCTAACTCGAATAGGGTTGCGCCCAGGTTGGTGTGTGTACGGTGATCGTTTGCATAATTAGCAGCAGCGATACCGTAGATGCGCGCTTTTTCGTTGGCGTCGGTAGTCAATTTACCTGCTGTGAAAAGCAATTCTTCTACAGACAATGAATTCGTATTTTGAACAGAAGCGGTGCGTAATTCGTCGTCAGTTAGACCGTATTCGGTATATTTAACAACAATAACCGCGCGGCGAATCATTGGGAACACATCGCGCTCGAGTTCGGTGTAGACCTTTCCAAGATTGATCATATCTTTTTCGCGTTGCTCTGGGTCTTTGGTCATTTCAAGAATGCGAATAAACAAGTTTTTGTCTGCTTCAGGAATGGTGGTGGTGGCTGCTAGTTGGCTTTTAAAACCTTCGAAATCTTCACCAAATTTAGCCAAAGCATAAGCGTTGGTGTCTGTGTAGGCAGCGAGCTTGGCTTTTTTCATGAATTCGGTTAGTGCATTGCGGGCAGCAACTGTACGGTCTGAAGAAAGGTTATCGTTCATTGCTATTTCACCGTCTGGAGAAGCGTAACCGTTGATCTCAATTCCAGTAATTTTAATTTTAGGATTGGTTTGAGCAGTTTGTATCAAAGCCATGAGCGCAACTACATCTGCATCTTTGATTTCGTTGGCGCGCACATCGGATTTTCCTTTTTCGAAGTTGATGGTGGCTGTCGTGGTTTTGTCAAACTGACGCACCAAAGCATCTTGTTCTGTCAATACTTTGAAGGTTTTGTCGACTAAATACGGTGTAATGATCGTTGCGTCAGCAATTTTGGTTTCTGGAAGCGCTCCTTTTTCTTTGGTTTGCTTGTAGAGCTTGCCAGTAATCACGAGGTCAGCTGCTTCCATTGACGGGTCATAGGCCAATGTTTGTTCGAAGGTAGCAGTACCACCTGTTTTAAAATCGATGGTTGTTCCGTTTCCGGTTACTTTAGAACCGTTGATATACCAGGTCCCAACCGCAGTCGAACCCAATTTTGGCGTAATTTCTGCTTTTGCTTTTTTCTGAATGCCTTTCTCTGGAACATTCACAGTAATGCTTACTTTGACAGAATCTCCGTGCATTTGCAGCGGATTGGGATTCACTGTGTATGTGATGTCTTTGACGAGGTCACAAGAAGCAACAAAAAACGCTGCAGTTCCTATTAAAAAAGTCCTGTTGAAGCGATTGAAATTCATGAGTATATTTTTTATGATTCCGTGCAAAATTACGGAATAAATTTAATTTACTCAAGTTTGACTTTGAGTTACAGAAAAAAATTGCTATTACAGGGGGTAAAAGTCCAATTCTAGGGCTTTTAAAGGCTCCAAGACAAATTGCCTTTCGTGGTATCGTGGATGTGGAATTTGTAAATGAGGTCGGTTGATAAAAAGGTTTTCGTAGAAGATAATATCGAGGTCTATACAACGATCTTGGTAAACTGGATTTGATTTTGTCCTGCCAAGTTCAGTTTCAATAATTTGCAAGGCTTCTAAGAGGTCATTGGGGGTTAAATCTGTAAGCAGTAAAAGACAACCGTTTAAAAATGTATGAGAAGAGGAAAAACCCAGCGGTTTACTTTCAAAAAAAGGAGAAACCTTAGCTACCTTACCGCATCTTTCGTTCAATAATTGAATTGCGCTTGCAATATTTGCTTCTCTTGGACCAATATTTGCACCAAAAGCAATGACAACTCTGTTGTTTCCAGTTAGTTCCATTCAAAAGTATTGACCAATTCTTTTAGGTCTGCTTTTAGGTATTGTAGCGTTGGACGCAAGGAGTCATAATTGGGTCTGCAATTCAAGAGCACCTCACCTCTTAGAAAATGTTGGCTCGAGTCGGTCAGGTAGAACTGGAAATTTGTGGCTACATTGCCTTTAAGTTCAAAGAAAGTGCCGTATACTTTTTTACTCGGTTCTAGAATTTGTTCAAAATCAATTTTATCTGCCATGATTTTGTGCTCATCTACTTTGTCATTGGCAAAATTAATGATCTCAGGTAAAGAATCTTTGGAAGGAATACGTAGATAGTATAAGAACAAGGTGCCATTGAGTGGGCCGAGGTCAATTTCTTGCACACTGTAATTGTTTTTGGCTTGTTCAAAATGTTTAGGCATAAATAAATCCGATAAGCGGAATCTAAAAGACTGTGGGCTAAGGTATTCTCTGTAGCTATGTTCTGGAAAATCGGTGCGCAAAAAGGTGCTTGGCTTAGGAACCGGTTCAGATTGATTACAGGAAAATATGAGGATGCTCAGGCTAATGAGCAGTAAAATCTTTTTCATGCACAACGACTTTAACTGATTTAACGCGTTTTTTATCCGAAGAAGCTACAATGAGTTTGAGCGGCCCGATATGTATAAATTCATTGTTTTTCAGTATTCTGCCTGCCACCTCGATGATCAGACCACCCAGTGTTTCTGCCTCGCCCCTCACTTCATCGATTGGGTTTTCGAATTTTTCACCAACAATTTTCAGAAAATCATTTAATGAAGTGCGCCCTTCAAAAATAAAGGTATTTTCGGCTTGCTTGGTGTACTGAATTTCCGTATCGTCGAATTCGTCGGTGATATCTCCGACAATTTCTTCGAGGATATCTTCGAGTGTGACAATACCGCTAGCGCCTCCATATTCATCAACGACAACAGCTAAATGCATTTTCATGCTCCTGAACTCTTGTAGGAGGTCATTAATTTTCTTGTTTTCTGGTACAAAAAATGGCTTTCTTAATACTTGTTGCCAATGAAAAGATGCATCTTGATCGAGGTGATGCAGCAAATCTTTGATGTATAAAATTCCAATGATATTATCAGGGCTTTCTTCAAATACAGGAATGCGCGAATAGCCGACTTCAATTATTTGTGCGAGCACTTGTTGAAAGTCTGCAGAAGTGTCGATATCTTCTACTTCGACGCGAGGGGTCATGATTTCAGAGGCTTCTGTTTTTCCAAATTTTACGATGCCTTCTAGAATGCGTTGCTCCTCTTCTGATCCCGCTTCTGATTTTGTGAGCGCAACAGCTTGTTCAAGCTCATTTTGATCTATTGTAGCACTGCGGTTTCCGAGGTGTTGGATGGAGTTTGTACCGCGCACAAGAATGATTTTGAGCCATGAAATAGGAGGGATTTTACTGATGAACAGAAGCGGGTAGGCCGTTATTTTACTGAATGAAAGCGCATTTCTATTTGCAAATATTTTAGGAATTACCTCGCCAAACAAAAGGATTACCAAGGTAATGCCAAGAACTTCAACTACAAATCTTAAAGGCGCAAAATCAGTATTGGTTGGAAAAATATCGTTGAGTATAAACGAGGATAAAATAACGATACCGACATTAACAAAGTTGTTGAAAATCAATATTGTAGCGAGAAGCTCCTGCGGTTTGGACAATAATTTTAATATGCTTTTCGCACGTGCAGAAGAATCGATTTTGAGTGCTGCGTTGTCTTTTGGTTTGAGTGAAAAATAAGCACTTTCCGAGCCAGAAGCAAAGGCAGAGAAGAGCAATAAAATGAGGATAATCAGTAGGTAAAGATAACTTGCATCGCTCATTTGAATTGAGAAATCAAATAAGGATGCGTCGAGACTCGGAGGTTCCATGGAATTGTTCATGGGTTAAAATGGATCGTCAGAAGAATCTGGCGTTAGACCGCTTAGTGGTGCTGGTGGAGTCGGGCGGCCTTCGTTGCCGTAGTTGCTTTGCCGTTCAGGGTTGTCTGGCCTTGATAAAATGGTGAGGTCGTCGCCAACAACTTCAGTAGCATAGCGCTGATGACCTTCCTTGTCGGTCCAAGAGCGCTTTTTAAGTTTTCCTTCAACGTAGATTTTGGTACCCTTTCGAAGGTATTTTTCTGCAACTTCGGCCAGACCGCGCCACAATACAATGTCATGCCAGTCGGTTGTTTCTTTTTTTTCACCGCTTTGTTTATCGGTGTAAATTTCGGAAGTGGCCAAAGGAAACGAAGCGACAACTGCGCCGTTTTCAAGGCGACGCACGTCGGGGTCTTTGCCCAAATTACCGATCAAAATAACTTTATTGATGCTACCGTTCATCTGATTTTTTCAACCAATAATAGTTATTTTTTTCGAATTGGACGTTTTTTAGCAGATTTAGTGGGCTGATTGGCTGCAATTTCCAAACATGCTTCCAGTGAAAGCGTTTCTGGTTCACAGCCTTTGGGCAGTTTAAAATTATCTTTTCCAATTTTGAGATAGGCACCATAGCGACCGTTGAGCAATTGCACATCTGGGTTTTCAGCAAACGTTTTGATCAGTGCTTTGGCAGCTTCCTCCTGTTTTAGGGTGTCAAGTTCAATAGCTCTTTCTAGGCTTACTGACATCGGATCTTCTTCTTTTGGAATCGAGCAAAATCTTTTGCCTACTTGCACATAAGGGCCAAAACGACCGATATTAAGCTTCACAACTTCGCCGTTGTGCTCGCCGAGCACTTTGGGTAATTCAAAAAGTTTGAGCGCTTCCTTAAGTGTGATGTTCGAGATGGACTGATTGGCTTGGAGTGATGCAAACTGTGGCTTTAGACCATCTGATTTTTCGTCTCCAATCTGAATCATCGGGCCAAAGCGACCAATTCTGGCAATGATTTTGCGTCCGGTTTTGGGGTCTGAACCGAGCTCACGCTCGCCGGTTGCACGATCTGAATATTCAAGGGTATTTTCCACATTTGAATGAAAAGGACCGTAAAATGAATTCAGCATGTCGGTCCAATTGAGCTGCCCGTTGGCAATTTCGTCAAAGGAGGCCTCCACTTTGGCGGTAAATTGGTAGTCTAGGATTTGCCCAAAGTTTTCCACCAAAAAATCAGTCACAACTATTCCGATATCGGTCGGAGATAATTTGTTTCTTTCTTTGCCGGTGGTTTCGGTTTTTTCTGAACTTGAGATTTCGCTTTCATCCAATGTAAGTACGGTATATTTACGCAAGCTTCCTTCTCTTTCTACTTTTTCAACGTAATTGCGTTTTTGTATGGTAGAAATGGTGGGTGCATAGGTAGAAGGACGTCCAATTCCAAGTTCTTCTAGTTTTTTGACCAAGGAAGCCTCTACATAACGCGATGGCGGCCGGCTGAAACGTTCAGTGGCGTTGCAAGTTTGTAGGTGAAGGGTTTCACCATTGCTTACTTTGGGCAAAAGACCTTCGGTTTCGTTATCATCAGCATCGTCTTCAAGGCTAGATACCATGTAGACTTTCAAAAAACCATCAAATACTATCACTTCTCCTTTGGCTTGAAAGTAATTCGGGCCTTGCAGTCCTGCAATCTTAACGGTTGTTCTTTCGAGTTGTGCGGGTGCCATTTGGCTTGCAATACCGCGCTTCCAAATGAGTTCGTAAAGGCGTTGTTCGTCGCGTTCTGTTTGAATAGAAGGTTTGCTAAAATCGGTTGGTCTGATGGCCTCGTGGGCCTCTTGTGCACCCGCGCTTTTGGAACTGTATTTCGTCGGTTTGGCGTAGTTTGCGCCGTATAAGCTTGTAATAGCAGTTTGCGCTGCCTCGAGCGCAGTTTGAGAGAGATTGACTGAGTCTGTACGCATGTAAGTAATATGCCCTGCTTCGTAAAGTTTTTGAGCGACACTCATGGTTTTGCTTACTGAAAAGCCAAGTTTGAGACTTGCTTCTTGTTGAAGAGTAGAGGTAGTAAAAGGCGCTGCTGGCGACTTTGTAGCTGGTTTTTTCTGGACGTCCTCGACCGAAAAATTGGCATTTTTTGCTACTTGTAAAAGTGCTTCTGCTGTTGCTTTATCGGGCAATGGAGTATTCAACTCGGCATTTAGAATGCCATTTGTGGCCTTGAATTGCCCTTGAACGCGGTAGAAGCCTTCAGAATTGAATTTTTCGATTTCGCGTTCGCGCTCGACAATTAAGCGCACCGCTACGGATTGCACACGACCTGCAGACAAGCTTGGTCTGACTTTTTTCCAAAGTACTGGAGAGAGTTCAAAACCTACTATTCTGTCCAAAACCCGACGTGCTTGTTGGGCATCTACGAGCTCTCGGTTAATCTGACGCGGATTCTCGATGGCACGTGTTACGGCTGTTTTGGTGATTTCGTTGAACGTGATGCGCTTGGTGTCTTTTTTATGCAATTCAAGCGTTTCGAATAGGTGCCACGAAATGGCTTCTCCTTCGCGGTCTTCATCGGTGGCTAGCCAGACAGTCTCAGCAGATTTGGCTAATTTTTTAAGTTCTGAGACCACTTGTTTTTTGTCCGGGCTCACTTCATATTGCGGATTGAAATTGGACTCAAGATCGATTGCAAGCCCTTTCTTTGCAAGGTCTCGGACGTGTCCGTAACTAGATTTGACAATGAAATCTTTACCGAGATAACCCTCGATTGTTTTTGCTTTTGCAGGAGACTCAACGATCACAAGATTTTTAGCCATAAGGAGAATTTGGTGACAAATGTAAAGTTAAAACACTTCAATCGTCAACAAGTGAAGTGCAAATTTGTGCGTATTTTTTCTTAACCTATGGTTACTTTTTTTGAATCATGAGCCGACTTTATAGCCTGCCAATTTGTCAGTAGTTTGAATTTACCCTATTTTTGCAGTTCAAGAAACCCCATGGAATACGAAAATAAAGTCATAGACGAATCAATACAAGGCTCCGCTATTGAAATGAATCAAGAAGCCAAGCCCGACACAAAAAAACTGTACCTAGAAAGTTACGGCTGCCAGATGAATTTTTCTGACAGCGAAGTCGTGGCTTCCATTCTTTCTGAAGATGGCTATCAAACAACGCGCAACATCGATGATGCCGATGTTATTTTACTCAATACCTGCTCTATTCGTGAAAACGCAGAGCAGCGTGTACGCAATCGCCTTACTGAATTCAAAATTAAAAAAGAACGCAACCCTGAGCTCGTTGTTGGCATTTTGGGATGTATGGCCGAACGCCTCAAAAAAAACTTGCTCGAAGAAGAAAAATTAGTGGATCTGGTAGCGGGTCCAGATGCTTACCGAGATCTTCCCAATCTAATAGAGGAGGTCGGAACTGGGCAGAAAGCTGTAAATGTCTTGCTATCCAGAGACGAAACCTATGCCGATATTTCGCCTGTTCGCCTGGATCAAGGTGGTATTTCAGCATTCGTAACCATCATGCGTGGTTGCGACAACATGTGTTCTTTTTGCGTAGTTCCTTTTACACGCGGTCGAGAGCGTTCTCGGGATCCTCAAACCATTGTTGCTGAATGTCAAGACTTATTCGAGCGCGGTTACCGCGAGGTAACTTTATTGGGGCAGAACGTAGATTCGTACCGTTGGAACATCAGTGCAAAAGGTCAAATCAAAAATCCGGAGCAGCCCACAACAAATTTTGCACATCTCATGGAAATGGTTGCTTTGGTCTCTCCCTTGCTTCGTGTTCGTTTCAGCACCTCGCATCCTAAAGACATGACCGACGAAGTACTCGAAATCATGGCTAAATACGAAAACATCTGTCCTTACATTCATTTGCCAGTACAGTCAGGAAATACCGATGTGCTTTACCGCATGAATCGCGGCTATTCACGGGAGTGGTACCTCGACAGAATTGCCGCGATCAAACGCATCATTCCGGATTGTGCCATTTCTACGGATATCATTACCGGTTTTTGCGGCGAAACCGAGCAGGAGCATCAAGAAACCCTCAGCCTCATGGACATCGTACAATACGATTTTGCTTACATGTTTAAATACTCTGAACGACCAAAAACGCTGGCAGAACGGCGCTTCGCCGATGATGTCCCAGAAGAAGTAAAAGGCCGTCGCTTGAATGAAATCATCGAAAAGCAACTCGCACATTCATTAGCTTCCAATCAAAGATTAGTTGGCACTACGCAGAAGGTGCTCATCGAAGGCAAATCAAAACGTTCCGAAGAACACCTCTGTGGCCGCACAGGTAGCAATGTCATGGTCGTTTTCCCGAAGGCTGACCAAGAGAAAGGCACCTATGTACAGGTTCATATCACCGACTGTACTTCGGCTACGCTAATCGGAGAAATTATCGCATAAATGCATCAACACCTATGAACGTCCAACAAATCAAACAGCGTTTTGGAATCATCGGTTCAGCACCGTTGCTCAATCGGGCATTAGAAATTGCCATGCAGGTTGCCCCGACCGATATTTCGGTGCTGGTGACTGGCGAAAGCGGAACCGGTAAAGAAATTATTCCGCAGGTCATCCATCAATTGAGTGCCCGCAAACACGGCGAGTACATTGCCGTAAACTGTGGTGCCATTCCAGAGGGCACCATCGATTCTGAATTATTCGGTCATGAAAAAGGCTCTTTTACAGGTGCCCAGGGAAGCCGTCAAGGATATTTTGAAGTAGCGAATGGCGGAACTATTTTTTTAGATGAAGTCGCAGAATTGCCCATGCAAACCCAAGTGCGTTTGTTGCGTGTTTTGGAAACCGGTGAGTACATTCGCGTCGGATCTTCTAAACCGCTCAAAACCAATGTACGGGTAGTGGCAGCTACCAACGAAAACATGCAGAAAGCCATTTCATCTGGAAAATTCCGCGAAGACTTGTATTACCGCCTTAGCACCGTTCCAATTGCACTTCCTGCGTTGCGCCAACGTGCCGAGGACATCCATTTGTTGTTTCGCAAATTTGCCAATGACTTTGCTGATAAATACCGCATGCCGGCCATCAAGCTGACCGATTCAGCTGTTGAACTTTTGTGTGCTTATCCTTGGCCTGGCAATATCCGTCAACTTAAAAATTTAGTCGAGCAACTTTCAGTAATCGAAACAGCCAGGGAGATTGATCCAATCACGCTCAACGCTTACCTCACGCCAATTTTGGAGAAAGCAAACGGTTTGCAGCTCAATGAGCAAAGTCAAGAATCCATTTCGGAACGTGAACTCATGTACAAATTTCTATTTGACATGAAAAAAGACCTCACAGAACTCAAAAAATTGGTTTTAGACCTTGCAAATGGCGGTGCCAACATTGAACTCAATCCCGATCAAAGTGCTGCTGTTACAAGACTTTACCAAGAAGTTTATGATCAAACGCCTTCAACTGCGCGCATACTTCCGGCACCCACAATCACCCACCCAGAACTAACGCCGCTGCCTCACGTGAGTCCTACACACGAAGAATACGAAGAACACATAGAGCTTGAAGAATCTTTGAGCCTCGAAGACCGCGAGCGCGAACTCATTCTCAAAGCACTTGAGAAACATCGTGGCAAGCGCAAACATGCCGCCTTAGAGTTGGGTATATCAGAACGAACATTATACCGAAAAATCAAAGAATTTCAATTAGGAGAATAATGCGCCAAATCCTCTTCTTTTGTTCTTTTATATTGCTCAGCTCTTGTTGGCCTGAAAGCTTTTCTTTTCGGGATGCAGGTGGAATGCCCGTAGAGTGGAAATCGTTTACCATTCAAAATTTAGAAAATACGGCGCCAAATTGTCCTTTATCTTTCGGGCCTTTATTAACCGAGCAACTCAAAGATGGCGTCCAAAACAATACGCGACTTCTGCTCAATACGCAATTGGGTGAGGGAGAAATCAATATAGAAGGTGCCATCACAAGCTATCAAGTTCAGCCCGTTGCCATTCAAGGTGCAGACAATGCAACTAGCAACCGCCTGACCATGACCCTTCAGCTTAAAATCAAAATCAAGTCTCCAAAAGAGGAGGAGTGGCAATTGGTGAGTACGCGTTTTGCCGATTTTCCGTCGAGCTCGAATTTGGCAGCTGTTGAACAAAAGTTATTTGCCGATATTTCAGCACAAATGGTTCAAGACCTGATCAACAAATTATATAGTAATTGGTAAATTAGTGCTGTGTTAAGTAAAGAGCAACTTCATTCTCAAATCCTTGATCCAAGTCAGTGCAGTGGTGTCTTCCTTGCTGATCTTGAAGCGCTTCGCAACGCTTATCCTTACGCCACTACTTTTGCTATTTTACATCTGAAGACGCTAGCACAAGAGCAAGACGTTAGGTTTGCACAAGCTTTGGAGAACAGTGCTTTTGCCATTCAAAATAGAGCCGTTTTATTCGAATTACTTCAAGAAGCCAAATTAACTGCGCCATTAGTTGAACCTCCCGTTGAAGAAGCCGATGAATTAAGCCCGGATCCTTTGGACCAACTATTGAGAGCAAATCTCATCAATAATGCTTATGTCGATCTGACTTATACCGAGGAGCTCAAAGAACTAGAAAAGGAGCCAACGCAAATTGTCGAACCACAAGACAAACGCTCTTTTACAGATTGGTTGCACTTCAAAGAAGACTCCGATACTGAATCGCAAGCTGAATTCTTGAAAATAGACAAACCCAAACAAGATTTTTATTCGCCGGCCAAAAAAGCCAAAGAAAGCATCAACAGCGATCAAATCCCTGTTTCAGAGACCCTCGCTAAAATCTATGCCATGCAAGGTGCCGTTACCAAAGCGATTGGGGTTTATGAGCAATTAATTTTGCTCAATCCGGAAAAAAAGAGTTACTTTGCAAACCAAATTAAAATACTTAAGAAAAACCTCAATATTTCATCATGACTGGTATCCTTTCTTTTCTGATTATCGTCGCTAGTGCACTACTCATTTTGGTAGTTTACGTTCAAAATCCAAAAGGTGGAGGCTTGAGCGCCGATTTCGGCGGAGCTTCTCAATTAGGTGGCGTACAACGCACCAACGAACTCATCGACAAACTCACATGGGGATTGGCAGCTGCTATTCTTGTGTTTAGTTTAGGAATTTCAATTAGTCAACCAAAGCCACCAAAACCAGTGGCACCACAAACCCAACAACAAGCACCTGCTCAAGGTCAAAACCCAGCACAAAACCAGCAGCAGTAATTGATTATATCTTATTAGGAAAATGTCAGTATGTCACGCATACTGACATTTTTTTTGCCAATTATGCAATTTTGACTGAATTTACAGATTGGCATGTTTTTCGAAGCAACAGAGGCAAATTAAAATATTTTTATGTCAATTAAATTCAAACCCTTGGCAGACAGAGTTCTGGTAGAACCTGCGCCAGCAGAGCAAAAAACAGCGAGTGGAATCATCATTCCAGACACAGCAAAAGAAAAACCCTTGCGCGGTACTGTTGTAGCGGCTGGGTCTGGAAAAAAAGATGAGCCCATGTCCGTAAATGTAGGGGACTCCATTCTTTACGGGCAATATGCCGGTACCGAAATCAAAATCGACGGCCAAACCTTTCTCATCATGAGAGAATCAGACATTTACGGTATTTTTTAACTCTAAAAAAGAAACAACAAAATGGCAAAAGAAATTTATTTCGATGTAGAAGCACGTGAAAAACTCAAAAAAGGAGTAGATGCTTTAGCGAATGCAGTCAAAGTCACACTCGGTCCTAAAGGCCGCAATGTTGTCATTGGCAAAAAGTTTGGCGCACCGCTTGTCACCAAAGATGGTGTCACTGTAGCCAAAGAAATTGAGCTCAAAGATCCTATTGAAAACATGGGCGCGCAAATGGTAAAAGAGGTTGCCTCTAAAACTGCCGACATCGCAGGTGATGGAACTACTACCGCCACCGTACTTGCCCAAGCAATTGTGACTGCTGGTTTAAAAAATGTAGCAGCCGGAGCCAACCCGATGGACCTCAAGCGCGGCATCGATAAAGCTGTTACTGAAGTGGTGGCGAACTTGCGCAAAATTTCGAAAGTTGTTGGCAATGACAACAGCAAAATTGAACAAATTGCAACTATTTCTGCCAATAACGACGAAACCATCGGAAATCTTATCGCAGAGGCAATGAAAGTCGTTGGCAACGATGGCGTCATTACCGTTGAGGAAGCAAAAGGTACAGAAACCGAAGTGAAGACTGTAGAAGGAATGCAGTTTGATCGCGGTTATTTGTCACCATATTTTGTGACGAATGCCGAAAAAATGATTACCGAGATGGAGAATCCGCTCATCTTGATTTCTGAAAAGAAGATTTCAAGTATGAAAGAATTGCTTCCAATCCTTGAGCCAGTTGTACAGTCAGGTAAATCCTTATTGATCATCGCAGAAGATGTAGACGGCGAGGCCCTTGGTACACTCGTTGTCAATCGCTTACGCGGATCGCTTAAAGTTGCTGCTGTCAAGGCACCAGGTTTTGGCGATCGCAGAAAAGCGATGCTAGAGGATATCGCTATACTTACAGGTGGAAATGTCATTTCTGAAGACCGCGGTATGACGCTTGAAAACGTTACGCTAGATATGCTCGGTTCAGCTCAAAAAATAGAAATCGATAAAGACAACACCACTATTGTCAATGGTAAAGGTAAAAAAGCCGATATCCAAGCAAGAGTGGGTCAAATTCGTGCCCAAATTGAGCAAACAACTTCTGACTACGACCGCGAAAAATTGCAAGAGCGCTTGGCAAAATTAGCGGGTGGTGTTGCTGTACTGTATGTTGGTGCGCCAACCGAAGTTGAAATGAAAGAGAAGAAAGACCGTGTAGACGATGCGCTCGCAGCCACCAGAGCTGCTGTTGAAGAAGGTATTGTTCCTGGCGGTGGTGTTGCACTCCTTCGTGCTATTGAGACTTTAGATAAACTCAAAGGCGCCAACGAAGATGAAATGACCGGTATTCAAATCGTCAAAAGAGCAGCCGAAGAGCCGTTACGTCAGATCATTGCCAATGCAGGCGGCGAAGGTGCCATCGTGGTTCAAAAAGTACGCGAAGGCAAAGGCGACTTCGGTTACAACGCGCGTTCTGACAAATTCGAGGAACTTTACAAGTCAGGTGTCATAGACCCAACTAAAGTGACGCGAATTGCCGTCGAAAACGCCTCTTCAATTGCAGCAATGCTTTTGACTACGGAATGTGTCATTGCAGACGAACCTGAAGAAGCCAATCCAGCAGCTGCCATGGGCGGTATGGGTGGCGGAATGCCAGGCATGATGTAATGTTTATAAGGGCCTTCGGGCTCTTTTTCATTTCTTTCTTCCCGTTTGAACGGATAGCGAGAAATGTCTATATAAGAGCCACCTTCGGGTGGCTTTCTTTTTGTATTTTTGATCAATGTGCTACAGTAATTCTTCTACTTCCACAACTCAACAACTCGCTGAGCGTTACCAAAAACTGCAGCCCGGAAAACCCATAGAGTTACAATATTACTTTGCCTCGGGGTTTCAATTTCCAGAATGGCATACTATTACCAATGATCAAACCTTGCAACAAATGCGCTGGGGTTTGCTGCCAAGGTGGTTTGGTGGTTCAAACCCGATTGAATTTGCTTCTAAAACCCTCAATGCACGTCTTGAAACTGCTGCAGAAAAAGCCTCATTCAAACACCTATTAACATCTAACCGATGTTTGGTACCATCTACTGGATTTTTTGAATGGCAAACCATAGGTAAAAAGAAGGTGCCCTTTTATATTAAGCATAACAGCCAGCCTGTTTTTTCAATAGCTGGATTGTTCGATACCTGGCTAGATCCAAAGACTGGAATTAAAGTTCAAACGTTTACCATTCTTACCACACAGGCGAATACACTTATGGCTGAAATTCACAATTCAAAGCAACGCATGCCCTTGATTTTAAATCAAAATGAAGAGGCAACTTGGCTCAACGGGCTTGTGCAGCCGGAGACGTTTGCCGATCGCAGTAAGCTGGCTTTAGCTGCTTGGGAAATTGATAAAAAAACTGTGCTCGGAAAGAATGCTAACGTACAAACGATCAACCAACCATTCTCCAATCGTTTTGAGGAACAGTTGGGCTTATTTGACTAACTTTGGCATTACAATTGCTAGTCGCATTTCGATGAAAATACTATTCAGCTTTTTACTGCTACTTTCGTTGGTTTCTTGTATAGAAATTTCAGACGACATCACTATAAAAAACGATGGTTCGGGAACATTTCGATATAAAATTAACCTGAGCGAGAGCCTTGTTAAAGTTAATTCAATTTTGGCGCTAGACAGCTTAAATGGTAAGCCAGTTCCAAGCAAGGCTGAAATCAGTGCCAAAATCAATGAATTCGTTCGGTTGCTAGATGCGCAAAGCGGCATTACAAACGTGCTCGTCGAAGAAAATTACACCGATTACATCTTTAAATTTTCCTGCGACTTTACAAATATCAAACAATTACAAGATGCGATTCGACTCACGATCGAGCAAATAACCAATGAGAAATACCCTGTTGGCGCCGAGCAATATTGGTTAAGTTGGGACGGTACCACCCTCGTACGGACTATTCCTGCATACTTTACGCAACAAATCAAGAACTTTAAATTCGAAGACGATGAAAAGCTCAAAACAGGTGTATACGCTTCAATTACCCGTTTTGAGCGCCCGGTAGCGTCATTTGAGAATAAATTAGGAGCGCTTAGTAAAAATCAAATGTCTGTACTTGTTCGGACCAATACTTTTGATTTAAAGAATAACCAACACCTTCTCGACAATACAATTGTTTTGACACCAAGGTGATACTCGTGGATTATGTTTAACTTCGCAGTATCTAATTTTCGCTTGTGACTCATCAAATTCAACGTTTTTATTGGCTTTCACTTGCCCTCTTTTGTATGCCATTTTCGTGGGCTCAACTAAAGTCTATTCAGTCCGAACAGCTTTTGCCCAAAGATGCCGTTACTGTATTTAGTATTAATAATATCAGTTTATTACAGAAAATTTCCATGGATGAACTCGTGAATTATGAGTTTATGTCCGAGGTGCATCAGGAATTATTCGATGGCTCGACCTCGGGTAAAACCCTTAAAGATGCTGGCTTAGATTTCAACCAACGTCTGAACCTTTTCTACGGCAAAACCAACACCCATGAGCTTACGGGTTTTACTTTTGGTGTTTCTGATCGCAAGGCATTATTCGAAGTTTTCGATGATTTTCAAAACCTAGAATCAGATATTCCGGGCTTGGCTGTTTACGGAACTTTTTTCAATAATTTAATGATTAAAGACAATGTTGCGTTACTCATTCGCATCGAGCCAACCATGGAACACATCGATGAAGTAACAGATTCTATTTGGTTTGCGCGCGGCAATGAAATGCCTTTCGATTTTTTTGACGACCAAATCAGTCCCGATCCCGAAAATATACTTGACGAGGAAACCTTTGAAGACAACCCCAATACCAATATATTTCCGGAAGCTACCGAAAATCCACTCGTCAAAAATTACTACGAATTACGCGATAGCGTTCAAATGATGCTCCAAGAAGCAGCTCTATCTGCTGTAATTCAAGAAATTTTTGTTCAAGGCGCCAATCTCTACAATACAGACACCCGATTTGCTGCTCAGTTAGCGCATCAGGCCGAGGGTGCTTTTTACCTAGACAACGCTCGCAATCTGGATAAATCACAAGGTCTTTGGTATTTTCAGACCGTACTGCCTACACTCTACAAAGACATTCAGGAGCTATATGCCGGAAATGTAATTCTTGGTGACTTATTCTTACGAGACAACCAAATTGATTTTGAGGTTGATGCGCTTTACGGCCCAGCTTTAGGAAGCATTTATCAACAAATGAACGATGCGCGCTTCGACAAACGTGTACTCGATTATATTCCGGCTTCAAGTCCAGCGTATTTTACATATAATATCAACTTGCAACAGGCTTATGACCAAGCCTTTAAGGTGCTTTTACCACTGCTTTCTGATGAGAAAAATGCGCAAATCGCCATGAACGTTCTGACACTTGAGTTGCTCAATGAATTTATCAATAAGGAGGCACTGTTTGATACGTACAAAGGCAGTATGTTTGGCACCTTCAATGGGATTAAAAAAGTGACCACCAAAAAAATCGAATTCACCTACGATGAAGAATCCTTCGAATACGAGGAGCGCGAAACCGAAACCCAAACAGACATGCCCATCTTTACCATGGGTTTTTCAACAGCACGTCCAGATATTCCGGAGCTCATTCTTAAGCACATGGGAAGACTCACCTCTCGTATCCAACGCTTTGATAACTACTGGCGTATCGACAACGCAATTTTAGATGCCGCACCGCTTTACATCATCAATACAGGTAAGCTTCTCATTCTGAGCAACGACGAAGACCTGGCTCGTTTTCATTCCAAGGGTTACGGCAAAGAGGCTTTGGGTAATAAAGCAAGCAAAAAAGCAATGCGCAGCGGTTTTATGTATGGTAAAGTCGATGTCACCCAAACCCTAGATCGTTTTCCAACAGAAGTACTCACGCCGCGCAATGCCGAAATCGTAGCCTCATTAAAAGGCAAATCGGGCCAGCTTGAACTCACCTCTACTGAAACAGATGCGGCGCATACACGTTTCAAACTCAGTTACCACTTTGAAGGCCAAGAAGCTCCGGGTAAACACTTCCTTGATTTAGTGAACTCACTTTATGTGATTTATACTTTGAATCCTTAAAAATATGTACCGCAAGTTTTTGACCCTCGTACTCATTGCAGGTAGTCTTGGCTTGGTACTTTTTGTGCGTTCGTTTTTATTTGAACAACCAAAAACACCTCGGCTCCTTGATCGCTTGCCAAGTGCCGATTTCCTAGGCAAAGCCAATATTCTCGAGCTTGCCAAAGAAACCAACTCCTTACTGCAGTACAACAAGCTCTCCATGCGCGACTTCACAACCTATGAATTTTTGTTGGGTCAGGGCAAACAATACGGCATCGATTTGGAGTCTAATTTGTATATTTTCGTTAATGAAAATGGTAACTGGGGCGCACTCATCCGCTTGACAGATTCCTCTAAAGTCAGTCTTGGCATTGAACGCTTGTCAAAATATAGCGAATTAAAAGATTCTATTGTTGCTGGTAACCGTTATTATTATATTGCCAAAGAACAATCTTACCTGCATTATGGTAAAGATTATGCCCTTATTTATCAGGGTACCGATTTCATCAAAACACTCAATCAAGTAGTGTCTGCTCATTACGGCGCACAACAAAAGGTATGGCGTCGTTTTCTGCGTCAAAAGCAATTCAAAGACGAACATTTGGTATTTTATGCAAATTGGCCAAAACTCAAAAAATTTGATGTTGAAACCGCCATGTTTGCCCATGACAGCGACTCTTTAGGTCTCCGACTCAAGAGCTATATTAAAAAAAGAACACCGCTTTATTTCTCCTTGAAATCTAATGGCCTGACTTACCTCAGCAACGTGCAAACCGACCGTCTGATCGACATTCACCTAGATGTATCAGAATTCAAGCAGCAACGCCAAGATTCAGTATATGTGCAGCTGGCCAAACTGAGCCGCAAAATCGGCTTTCCGTTCGAACGCTTTATGGCTGCTTGGAACGGTGATCTCGTTTACCAAGAAGGTGGCAAACAAGTGCAAGAAGTGCGTTACATCGAGACGGTCCTCGATGAAGATTTCAACGAAACCGAGGTAGAACGTGTGCGTTTGGACACCGTTCCTGGTTTTGCAGTCTTGACTTCTTTAAATAGAAGTGCTCCTCTGTTTATTGGTAAATTGACGCAAAAAGGTTTGTTGCGACAAGAAGAGGATGGCTACCGTTTTTTGTTTTCACCGCTGTTGCATTTTCAGAAATCTGGCCCATATTACCAATATTTCTCTGCCGCGACCTCTCCAAGATTAGCCCGCAGTAGGCAAAATCAGGTTTTATGGAAATACAAAGGGACCAAGTATTATTTTACGATCGATAAACTGACCCGTTACGAGATTTTTGGCTCCCTGCAAATACCAGTTAAATCTATTTTACGTCGCAACAAACTGGTTTAGACGAAAATAAATTCTTCTTGATGTGCTTCAATATAATCTAGGATTTCTAGAATTTCGTCTAGTTCAGAACTTGTAACGAGTCTTGTGCGGTATTCTTTGAAATGGCCCAATCCTTTGAAATAATTGGTGTAGTGCCGCTTCATTTCGGCTATGCCTAATTTAGGGCCTTTCCATTTAATGCTCATCAGGAGGTGTTCACGGCAAGCCAAAACGCGCTCAGGCAGTGTAGGACCTTCTAATTTTTGCCCCGTTTGAACGTAGTGCTTGATTTCTCTGAAGATCCAAGGATAACCAATAGACGCGCGGCCGATCATGACGCCGTCGACGCCATATTTATTTTTGTACTCAAGTGCTTTTTCAGGAGAGTCGATATCGCCATTGCCAAAAACCGGAATTCGCATGCGAGGATTGTTTTTCACTTCGGCGATGAGCGTCCAGTCAGCCTCGCCTTTATACATTTGTTTGCGTGTCCTGCCGTGAATAGAAATGGCTTCGATACCGATATCTTGTAGTCTTTCGGCAGCGTCAACAACATTTTTGGTGTCGTCGTCCCAGCCCAGGCGCGTTTTAACGGTAACTGGTAATTTGGTTGCTTTGACAATTTCTTTTGTCAAGCGCACCATTTTCGGAATATCTTGTAACAATCCTGCTCCGGCACCTTTACAAGTGACTTTCTTTACAGGGCAACCATAATTGATATCGATGAGGTCGGGGTTGACGGCTTCAATTATTTGAGCTGACTGCACCATGCTTTCGGTTTCGGAACCAAATATTTGGATGCCAATGGGTCTTTCGTATTCAAAAATATCAAGTTTTTGACGGCTTTTGGCGGCATCTCGAATGAGCCCCTCGGAGGAAATAAATTCGGTATACATGAGGTCAGCACCGTATTGCTTGCAAAGTGCTCTAAACGGCGGGTCACTGACGTCTTCCATTGGCGCCAATAGAAGCGGAAATTCACCGAGTTCGATATCGCGAATTCTGGCCATTAGATGTCTAATTAAGCCCCATTGATTTGAGGTATTCTTTTAATTTTTGCTCATTGCTGAGTCTAAGTACCATAAGTTTGTCGTCGCTATCAACAACAATATAATCTTGGAGGCCGTCGAGTAGAACCGTTTTGTTAGTGGGTACATTGACCAAGCAATTGTTGGTATCAAAGGCGTATACATTTTGACCAATGATGGAATTTTGCTGTTCGTCTTTTTGTAGATGTGCGATCAGGCTACCCCAGGTACCTAGGTCGCTCCAATCAAAATCTGCCGATATCATACTGACATTTTGGGCTTTCTCCATAATGGCAAAATCAATTGAAATATCTGGGCAAGCAGCAAAAGCTGTTCGTAGGAAGTTGGCCTCTTCGTCGGTACCATATACAGCTGGTTGTGCGCTAAAGATGTCGTAAACATCTTGCTGATGGGATTTAAGCGCATCTAGAACAACAGCAGCTTTCCAAACAAAAATACCAGCATTCCAAAAGAAATTACCTGCCGATAAAAACGCTTCAGCAGTGGCTAAGTTTGGTTTTTCTCTGAATTGAAGTACAGGACACGCACTGCCTTTGATGGTGTTTTCTGTTTTTTCAAATTCAATATAACCGTAACCAGTGTCAGGTCGAGTAGGTTCAATTCCTAATGTAACTAATTGACCATTTTGAGCTGTTTGCCAAGCCGTTTCGATGATTTGTTCAAAGCGCGCTTCGTTGATAATTAGGTGATCTGCTGGTGAAACGAGTAAAGTGGCGTCGGTGTCCAGTGCATTGATTTTTGCAGCGGCATAGGCAATGCACGGGGCTGTATTCTTGCGTTCTGGCTCGCAGAGCACCTGGCCTGCGGTGAGTTCTGGCAATTGCTCGAGCACTAATTGCTCATAGGAAGTATTAGTGAGGATGTAAATGTGTTCGGACGGAATAAATTTATTCAGGCGTTCAAATGTGAGTCTAAGCAGAGACTTTCCAATACCTAAAACATCTAAAAATTGTTTAGGGTGTTCGGTGGTGGAAAGTGGCCAGAAGCGGCTGCCTACGCCACCTGCCATAATGAGTCCGTATGTATTTTTACTATTCATTTCAAATTGTAGTTACGGCAGCCAGCGCATGGATGAGGTAGACACGCTTACTGCTTTTTTCAGTGCAAAGATAACGAGTTCTGCGCAGTTCACCTTTGATAAAATACTTGTTTTGAAGTATAAATTCAGCATGTATTGGCAGTTGTTCTAGTAAAGTAACTTGCCGCGCATCAAAGGTTTTGAGTATCCGGCTTAAATGTAGGTCAGATCCACTTGCGGCTTTAAGTTTAGTAAAGCTTTTCTCTAATGCCCGTTGCAAGTTGGGTGGCAATTGCTTACTTTCTAGTAAAGGAATTAAACGATGGCGAAAAGCATTTTTCCATTCGAGCCCATGAGGTTCTACGTCAAATCCATATTGGCGGTAAGTATCGAGATGGGCAATTTCGTGCAGTGAAGTGATCAGAAAGCTATACGGATTTAAATCGCCGTTGACTGTAATAATTGGCTTGCGTTGCAATGGATGAGAGCGAAAATCGCCAAGTTTTGTTTTACGCCCCGGTACAATTTTAAATTGCACTCCTGCGGCGAGGATACAATCGGCTAAATAGGGCGCAAAATCTGCCGGTGCAAATTTACTGAGTGTGGAAATAAATTGGTCTCGTTTGTGCTGCATTGATGCAAATATAATGTTTAACTTAGCCTAGTGAATTTGCTCAAACAATTTGGTCGCTATATCCTTATGCTAAGTGTGGTCTTTTCTCGGCCAAACCGATGGCATATTTTTTGGAAACAGACCATCACAGAAATTGAACATATCGGCATTAATTCACTTCCAATAGTAGCCCTTATGTCTACTTTTATGGGCGCTGTCATTGCCTTACAAACAGCATCCAGTATGGAGAGTCCGCTATTGCCTGACTACACCGTAGGTTTCATTACACAATCAAGTACAATACTCGAATTCTCTCCAACCATTCTCTCCTTGATTCTCGCCGGAAAGGTGGGTTCAAACGTTGCCTCTGAAATCGGTACGATGCGCGTCACCGAACAAATCGACGCCCTCGAAATTATGGGTGTCAATTCACTCAATTATTTAGTGCTTCCTAAAATTACAGCGGCTTTGGTTTTCTTTCCTGTACTGGTCGTTTTTTCCATGGCGCTTTCTATGTTTGGCGGTTGGTTGGCCTTATTAGTCTCCGACCTCACCACAACTGAGATCTATATTCTTGGCATCCGTTCATTTTTCAATCCCTTCCACATTACTTATGCACTCACAAAAACACTTGTCTTTGGGTTTTTAATTGTAAGTGTTGCCTCGTTTCATGGCTATTACGTCAAAGGAGGCTCTCTGGATGTCGGAAAAGCGTCTACACAAGCTGTTGTGAATAGCAGCGTGGCTATCCTCATCGCCAACTTTATTCTTACTCAACTCATGTTGCTCTCATGATCGAAGTACGTCAGGTATCCAAAACGTTTAATGGGCAACAGGTTCTCTTTGACATCAATCATTCTTTTGAAGAAGGAAAGGTTAATCTTATCATTGGGCAATCTGGCCAAGGAAAATCTGTTCTTGCCAAATGCATCGTTGGTTTATATGAGCCAGACGCCGGCCAAGTTTTATTCGATCAGCGCAATTTTACCGATATGGAACGCAACGAGCGCAGCCAAATTAGACAAGAAATCGGTATGCTTTTTCAAGGAGCAGCGCTCTTTGACTCCATGACCGTCGAGCAAAATATCATGTTTCCGCTGCAAATGTTTACCAAAAAGACCAGAGCTGAAATTCAGGCGCGCACCGATTTCTGTCTAGATCGCGTTAATTTAGCAGGCCGAAACAAATTGATGCCTTCTGAATGCAGCGGCGGAATGCAAAAGCGAGTAGGTATTGCCCGGGCCATCGCTATGAACCCTCGCTATTTATTTTGCGATGAACCCAATTCCGGTCTCGATCCAAAAACGTCTATAGTCATTGATAAACTCATCAGAGACATTACACAAGAATACAAAATAACGACTGTTGTAATTACCCATGATATGAACAGCGTCATGGAAATCGGAGACCGCATCATTTTCATTCATCAAGGTAAAAAGTGGTGGGAAGGAGATAGGCATTCCATCATTACTGCGAATAATCCCGAAATAGAGAGTTTTGTATACGCCTCTTCTTTTATGAAGGAAATTCGAACCCAACTTCAAAAAAAATAAAGCTTAAAAATTCAGTACTTTTTTATCGTTATTTTTTGTTTTATTGTTGATTTCTTTCATATCTTTGCAGCCCCAACAGGGTCTTATGCAAACGGCATAAGGATTACATAGATTTGCGGATGTGGTGAAATTGGTAGACACGCCAGACTTAGGATCTGGTGCCGAGAGGTGTGCGGGTTCGAGTCCCTCCATCCGCACTAAGGTCTCGTTGGCTCAACGAGGCCTTTTTTTTTAATTGCAGGTTTAATAGAAAGTTCAAATGAAAATTACACGTCAAGAAATCGATGCCCAAAATGGCGTATTAAAAGTTGAAATTGCAGCAGCAGACTACCAAGGAAAGGTCAAAGCTGCCCTCGATAAATATCGAAAAACAGCCAAAATTCCTGGATTCCGTCCAGGTCATGTCCCGGCGGCGCTTATTCAAAAACAATATGGTAAGTCCGTACTTTTGGAAGAGCTCAACAAAATCACCAATGATGCACTTTATCGCTACATTACCGAAGAAAAACTAGAAATCCTCGGTAATCCACTTCCGATTGAAAACGGTGTAGAAGGTAGTTTTGATACACCTGCAGATTTTGCTTTCAGCTATGAAATTGGGTACAGTCCTTCATTTGAACTGCCTATTTCAAACAAAACAAAAGTTGCTTACAACACAGTCAAAATTGACAAACAACTCATCGCAAAGCAAACCGAAGACTTACGTCGTCGATACGGAAAACTCATTTCCTCAGAAACCGTGTCTGGAAAAGACATGGTGATGGGTAAAATCGAAGAACTCGATGCCGCTGGTGTCAAAGAAGGCGGTATTAGCCATTCTACGACTATTTCAATGGAATTCCTTGACAACAAAGCAGGTGTTAAATTACTTATCGGAAAAAAAGTCAACGAAACTTTTGAATTAGATTTGAAACTTGTTTCTAAAGGTCCCGAAGATGCTTCGGCCATGCTCGGAATTACACCAGAGGTCTACGCTTCACTCGATGCTAAGTTTCAGTTTACCATCAACGATATCAAGCGCATGGAAATGGCCGAACTCAACGAGGAGTTATTTCAAAAACTATTTGGAGACGAAGTCCAAACGGAAGCGGAAATGAACAAGCGCATTGAAGCGGACCTCGCGCGCATGTTCGAAGAAGACGCAGATCGTTTGTTCACCAAAAATGTGTTTGATTTATTATTAGAAGAAACAAAAATGACTTTTCCTGAAGCCTTCCTCAAGAGATGGATCAAAGCTTCTTCGGAAAAGCCAGTTGCCGACGAAGACCTCGACCGCGAGTTTGCCGCTTATCTTCAATCTTTGAAGTGGCAATTGATTCAAACCAAAATTTTCAAAGACAACAACATTCAGTTGACCAATGAAGAAGTAATTGGGTTTACTAAATCATTGGTTGTAGGCAACTATGCCCAATATGGTTTGCCTGCCCCCGACGACGCCGAACTTACCGAAACCGCAATGCGTTTGCTTCAAAACAAAGAGCAGGCCAACGGTATCTACGACCGTTTGGCAGAATCTAAACTAACCGCATATTTTAAAGAAACAGTAGTGCTCAATAAAAAAGAGCTTGCTTACGACGATTTTGTTGCTTTGGCAAAAGCATAATTGACAGCTTTAAGCTACATCCCAATCTAAAACCAACAAATTTTTGTTGGTTTTTTTTTGTCCGTAATACAACTGAATTTGCCGAATCAGTGCTTCCAAATGTGCCATTTTCATACTGCGATTTGGAATCAAAGCAATGACTTCTCGGGCAGGCGCCGCTTGTAAGTCATCTGTTGTAGTGATATCACATAGATATTATCTAAGCAAATATCAAATAAATCGAAATAAATTATATCACTTCTCCAACCAAAGCGCTGTATCTTTGTTGCATATATTAGTAATCCTTAAAAAAAAAAATATGTCAACCTTAGTTGGAAAAAAATTCCCAAACATCAGCGTAAAAGCCATAGACGAAATGGGAGACGCATTTCAAATCAATGTGCTCAAACAAGCTACTGACAACAACAAGAAAGTAGTTTTATTTTGGTATCCAAAAGATTTCACCTTTGTTTGCCCCACCGAGATTCACGCTTTTCAAGAGGCGGCGGCTGAGTTCGAAAAACGCAATACTATCGTAATTGGTGCATCTTGCGATACCGCAGAAGTACATTTTGCGTGGTTGAATACCTCAAAAGACAATGGCGGTATCGAAGGCGTTCGTTTTCCGCTTATCGCTGATTCAACGCGTTTACTTGCACAAGAATTAGGCATTCTTGATTATGACATGTTTGACGAAGACAACATGGCCGGAGACAACGTACCTTACCGTGCTACGTACTTACTCGACGAAACCGGTATGGTATTCCACGAGTCAGTGAATCACTTTCCTGTAGGGCGCAATGTACAAGAATACCTTCGTTTAATTGATGCATTTGCGCACGTTCAAAAGCATGGTGAAGTTTGTCCTGCAAACTGGGAAGAAGGAAAAGACGCAATGAGTGCTACACGCACAGGCGTTGCAGATTACCTAAGTAAACACTAATCTGATGTTCAGCGATCTTACTTCTGACAGCTTAGACCAAATTTTGGCTTCCAATGCAAAAGTTATGGTTCAGTATGGCGCAGGCTGGTGCGGTAATTGCAAAATCACCAAGCCGAAATTCAAACGTTTGGCGGAGAGCCATCCCAACATCGCATTTGTTTATGTAGATGCCGAGCACTACCCAAATTCCAGAAAGTTTGCCAACGTGAGTAATCTGCCAACTTTTGCCTCGTTTGAAAACGGCGCCTTGCGTGCCGAAGCACAAGGCAATAAAATAGAAACCATTCAAGAAGTTCTCGATGCGCTTACCAGTCATTAAACATATTGTAGAATTCATCGAACAAAACGATGAAGACTACATCAACGAGACAATGGAAACACTCGAAAACCTCATTGACGCCCCAGGCATCAAAGACGAAGAGCTAGATGTCATTGGTGAATTACTTTCTAATTTTTCTGGAGCTTTGGAAGTATACAAAGAAATTCAGAATGGTGTTCCTAAACGTGAGGCCTTAAATGGCTTCATGAAACGGGTCACTGGATCGATTAACTAAACAAAAACCACCTTCGGGTGGTTTTTTTATGCCTATCTTTGCGGCATGTCAGATTTACTCAATAAGTTAGAAGCCATCCATTTTCGCTTCGTTGAAGTCGGCAAAATGATCACAGACCCGGATATCATTTCGGACATGAGCCGTTATGTGAAACTCAATAAAGAATACCGCGATCTCGAAATATTAGATCAAACCTACTTGCGTTATAAGCTATTACTCGACAACTTGAAAAGTGCAAAAGTGCTTTTAGAGGAGGAGCAGGACCCAGAAATGCGCGAAATGGCCAAAGTTGAAATCGATGAATTAGAGCAGGACAGACCTGAACTTGAAGAAGAAATCAAATTACTGCTTATACCCAAAGATCCCGAGGACGACAAAAACGCCATCATGGAACTTCGCGCAGGCACTGGCGGAGACGAAGCATGTATCTTTGTTGAAGATGTCTATCGCTTGTACACCATGTATTTCAAAGCCATGGGTTGGAATGTCGATGTATTGAATTCCTCAGAGGGTTCGGTAAAAGGATACAAAGAAATCTCAATGGAAATCACCGGTGCGGGTATTTACGGCGCGCTAAAATTTGAGTCGGGTGTGCACCGCGTACAACGTGTCCCTGAAACAGAATCCCAAGGAAGGGTACATACATCTGCAATAACAGTTGCTGTATTGCCAGAAGCCGAAGAAGTTGATTTTGAACTCGATATGAACGATGTTCGCAAAGATACTTTCCGAGCTTCGGGTGCAGGTGGTCAGCACATCAATAAAACAGAGTCTGCTATTCGCCTTACGCACATTCCATCGGGTTTGGTAGTCGAGTGTCAGGATGGCCGCTCGCAACACAAAAACCTCGAAAAGGCCATTTCAGTTTTGCGCTCTAGGCTTTATCAACTTGAACTTGACCGCATACATAACGAGCGTGCTGCTCAGCGTAAAACACTTGTTTCTTCCGGTGACCGCTCAGCCAAAATTAGAACTTATAACTACCCACAGGGTCGAATTACCGATCACCGCATTAATAAAACCATGTATAACCTTAATGTGTTTATGAATGGTGATATACAAGAAATGCTCGATGCCCTTAAATTGGCCGAGAACGCTGAAAAACTCAAAGGAGAAACCGCATGACAAAAGCAGAACTAATTGCCCAAATTAAAGAAAAACAAAGTTTTTTGTGCGTAGGCCTCGACCCTGACCTAGACAAAATACCCAAGCACTTACTCGAAACCTCGGATCCGCTTTTTGAATTTTGTAAGCAAATCATAGATTCCACGCATCCTTATGCCATTGCATACAAACCCAATACAGCTTTCTTTGAATGTCATGGAGCTAAAGGTTGGGAGTCTTTGTGTAAAACGATTGCCTATATTCCCAAGAATTGTTTGATCATAGCCGATGCCAAAAGAGGTGATATCGGTAATACATCCGGCTATTACGCCAAAACCTTTTTTGAACACATGCAAGCCGATGCCATTACGGTTGCACCATACATGGGTTCTGATTCAGTACTTCCGTTTCTTCAATTTGAAAATAAATGGGTGGTTTTACTTGCCCTTACTTCCAATGAAGGTGCTAAAGATTTTCAATTAACCGAAGGGAATGGAAAGGCATTATTTGAGATTGTTTTGGAAAAATCTGCTCAATGGGGAACACCAGAGAACATGATGTATGTGGTTGGTGCTACTCGTGCCGAAGACATCGCACGCGTAAGAAAATTAGTACCTGATCATTTCTTTTTGGTTCCTGGGGTAGGTACCCAAGGCGGTGATTTGGACACAGTTGTCAAATATGGCGCAAATGATCATTGTGGATTGTTGGTGAACTCTTCAAGAGCTATCATTTATGCCAGTTCAGGAACAGATTTTGCAATTGAGGCCAAAAAAGAAGCGCTGAAAATGCAAGCCCAGATGGCGTTGCATGTTCAGCGCTTTAATTTGTGATGGACGCTTAGCGTGTAGCTAAGTCAGCCGCGGTGTTGATTTGCTCTAGTTTTCCGTAGGCATCGCAGCTTGCTTTACGGCCTGCTCCGCAAGAAGCTAATACAATCAGGGTTGCAAATGCCGCTAGTATAAAAGATGCTTTTGTTTTCATGGTGTTTGTTTTGTTGTTGTTGCTGCTTTTAACGGAAGTTATTTCACAAAGTTACAATTTTTAAAAAATTAGCGCGTTTTGTCTGTTATATTTGATTATGCGTAAGCTTTATTATTTATTGGTATTCGCTTTAACGTGGTTGCCAAATTATGCCCAAATAAAGTTTTGCCTCGATGTGCAGCATATTCCATTACCTAAGGAATTAATTTTTTTATCAGAAAATAAAGGTCAATCTTATTCCGCACAACAATGGCAGTTATTGCGCCAACAATGGCAGCAAAATGCTATTGAAGCTGGTTACTTTTTATTTGACTTATGGCAAGTCAAGCAAACAGATAGTTTGTTAACTTTTCAAGCCGTTCCCGGTCCTTTTTTCCAAGGAATTTACTTGAGAGATTCTTCGGAGCACAAGCCAATTTCACCGAGCCAATTGAAGCGCATGGTTCAAGATAGCCTGAGTTGGTACCTTAATAATGGTTATCCTTTCGCTCAAATCCAACTTGCATACCAATCAGGACTCAAACCTACAGTTGAGCTGCATGTTGAAAAGGGTCTTTATGTCAATTGGGGTCAGTTTATTGTACGGCCCGAAGGAATTATTCAGCAAAAAGCGCTGCAGCAAATGCTACCACTCAAAGAAGGTGAGCCATTTTGTTTGGCAGCATTAAAGCAAATTCAAGGTTCTTTTTTTGGACAACTGCCATTTAAAATACTGCGCCAACCGGAATGGGAATATCATGACAACAAGGCAGATGTCTATTTTTATTTAGAACGCGTTCGCGCAAGTTCGGCCACCGGAATTGTTGGTTTACAACCCAATCCGCTCACTCAAAAAACAGCTTTGGTCGGTGAACTCAATATTCAACTGCAAAATAATTGGCAAAAGAATGAAAAACTGCAGCTACATTGGCGTAGCATTGCACCTCAGACCCAACAACTTAAAACCAGTTTGCAATGGCCATATATTGCGGGCAGTCCGTATGGGCTTAATACAGGACTAACGATATACAAAAGAGACACTGCTTTTCTAGAAATGAGAACAAATTTCGGTGTATGTTATCAATTTGCTGGCGCGTGGCAAATGAGTGCACAACTAGATTATTGGCGCTCAAATGCCTTAAAAGATTTGCCCGGTAGCGAGGTGGCCACCTTTAGGACCACTACCTATGGCCTTGTTTTACAGAGGCAAAAATTAGATCGTATTCAGAATCCAACGAAAGGTATGCTATTCCAAACAAGTTATCTTGTTGGGAACAGATTGACAAGTGAGAAAGTGCTAACCTGGCGCTTTACGCTAGCACAACGCTATTTTTTATCCCTTGCTCAAAGACAAGTCTTGTGTTTTATGCAACAATTTGATCATATTGCAACACCTATTTTGTACCGCAATGAACTTTATCGTTTTGGAGGGCTTGACCGAATGAGGGGTTTTGATGAAGAAGCTTTTTTTGCCTCCACAGTATTGTTGACTGGTCTAGAGTACCGTTTTTTGCTCGATGAAAATTCCTATGCCCTTGCTTTTTCGGATTGGGCTTGGTCGGCAAACCAAGTTCAACCAGCACAAAAACAACAATTATATGCATTTGGTATGGGTCTGGTTTTAGGTACAGAAAACGGTCAATTTAAACTCAATTATGCCCTTGGGGCTACAATTGGTGAAGGCTTGAAATTGAACGCAGGAAAAATTCATCTGGGCTATATTTCTTACTTTTGAGAGATGAAAATTGTTTTTGCGAGCCACAACCAAAATAAAACAAAAGAAATTCGTTCGGTATTGCCCCAAGGGATTGAACTACTTACGCTAAACGACCTCAATTGCTTTGAGGAAATTCCCGAAAATGAGCCCACCATCGAGGGAAATTCGGCATTCAAAGCAAATTGGGTTTTTAACCATTTCGGTATGCCATGTTTTGCAGATGACACAGGCCTAGAAGTGCGCGCATTAAATGGTGCCCCGGGAGTGCATTCAGCGCGCTATGCCGATGAGACAACAAATGACGAAGCCAACATGCATAAATTATTGGAAGCCCTCAAGCCGTTTTCTGACCGTACAGCGCAATTTAAAACGGTGATCACTTTTCGTGACCAACACCGTGAAATCCAATTTACTGGTGTTATTAGTGGACAAATTGGCACCTCAAAAAGAGGCGAATTCGGTTTTGGATATGATCCTATTTTTATTCCGGAAGATGCTGCTCAAACCTTTGCAGAGATGACGCTGCTTCAAAAAAATAAGTTTAGTCACAGAGCTAGAGCAATGGCGCAATTTCTAGAGTTCTTAGCTGAACACACCTAGGCCTCAATAGAAATAGCCACCGAATCAACATCGCCGTTGATTGGCGGACAAATTTTGGTGATCTTGAGTTGAAGCGCGGAAATACCCTTTAATTCATTTCGAAGACGTCCTACTATACGTTGCCCAACGTGCTCGATAAGTTTGGATCGAATGGCCATTTCTTCAACGACGATGCGGTTCACATCGACGTAATCGATGGTGTCAGCAAGGGTATCTAGAAGCGCTGCTTGACTGAAATTCGTTTCTAAAACAACATCAACTACATAATGCCCACCAATTCGACCTTCCTCAGGCAAGCAGCCGTGATAAGCGTAGCATTTAATACCATTTACGAATATTTTATGCTTCATGGAGTATGCGCTCAATTTGTTCTATTCCAAGGGTAATTCGTCTTAGGACTTCTTCTTTTCCTAGAAATGCCGAGATTTCAAACATGCCAGGGCCTGCGCCGACGCCTGTCAGGACCAAACGATACGGGAGCAGAACAGCACCAATACCGAGTTCTTTGTCAGTAAGAAATGTTTTAAACGCTACCTCTATGGAAGTTGCGGAGAAATCAGGAAGTGCTTCAATGATTTTTTGCCACTCATGGATATATGCTGAGGTTTCTGGCTTCCATTTTTTGCAAATGGTTTCGGTATCAAATGAGGTAGGCATTCCTAAAAGATAGGCTCCTTCTGTGAGTATATCTTGGGCAAATGTAGCACGCTCCTTCATGAGTTCACAGACCTTTTCTAGTGCTTCATCGGAAAGATCAAGTTCTTGTAGCTCCCGAAGTTGAGCAGCGATAACGCGGTTGTCTTGGGCACGCAAATAGGTTTGTTGAAACCATTTGGTTTTATTAGGATCAAATTTAGCGCCAGCCTTACTGACGCGATCTAGTGAAAAGGCGGCCACGAGCTCGTCTAATGAAAAGATTTCTTGTTCTGTGCCTGGGTTCCAACCTAAGAAAGCTAACATATTGATAAACGCACCTGGCAAATAACCGTTTTCACGGTAACCCGAATATAGCTCGCCTTCTGAAGTTGTCCAATTGGTTGGGAAAACAGGAAAACCAAGGCGGTCGCCGTCGCGTTTAGATAATTTGCCGTTGCCATCTGGTCTGAGCAAAAGCGGTAAGTGGGCAAATTCAGGACAGGGCCATCCGAAGGCTTCGTAAAGTAAAATATGCAAAGGTGCAGATGGAAGCCATTCCTCGCCACGAATGACATGGCTGATTTGCATGGTGTGGTCATCGACGATATTAGCCAAATGGTAAGTCGGCATGCCGTCGCTTTTGAATAAGACTTTATCGTCTAAGTTATTGGTATTCACAACTACCCAGCCGCGAATGATGTCGTGGAAGCGCACATCTTGGTTGCGTGGCATTTTCATGCGGATCACGTAAGGCGCTCCTGAGGCAAGTAATTCATTGACCTCAGATTGTGGTAAAGTGAGTGAGTTGCGCATGCTGTTGCGCGTCACGCTGTTGTACTGCCAATTGGGCATACCCATAGTTTTGGCTTGGTCGCGCATGCGGTCGAGTTCTTCGGCGCTGTCAAAAGCGTAGTAGGCTTTGTCTGCTGCTATGAGTTGTTCTGCATAAGGCTTGTACATGGCTTTGCGCTCTGATTGCACATATGGACCGAATTCACCTCCTAAACCGGGGCCTTCTGTTGGCATAATGCCACACCAAGCTAAGGCATCCATGATGTACTCTTGTGCACCCGGAACAAAACGGGTTTGATCGGTATCTTCAATACGGATCAAGAAGGTGCCATTGTGCTTTTTGGCAAACAAGTAATTGTAAAGAGCAGTGCGTACTCCACCCATATGGAGCGGGCCGGTAGGTGAGGGCGCAAAACGAACGCGAACTGAAGACATAGCAATTTTTCTAAAGTGCAAAGATAGTAAATTGAAAAAGAATCAAGTTAGGAATTGACTTCTATCATTTTTAAAGTGAGTAAATGAGTAGAACTTTGCCGATTTGAGATTGGCGTTTAATCAGTTCTTGATAGTGTGGATGTATAAATGTCTTTTGCTAAATAATAGGTTGCGATTAGCAACCATTTTTACTTTTTAGTCAATGCAGATTAGCGTGTCATACCATGGGCTGAAACCTGCCCAAATCCCTAGACAACCGCTGATATTTGATGGTATATTGATGGGGGTGGCATAAGGGTTGTTTGCAGCGTCAAGTTGTGCAGACTTCCGATCATAATAGTTATAAACAGCTTGGTCCATTTTTGAAAGTTTGACAATGACACTGTCTCCATACCGGTAATAACGGCGAAACTCCTTGAGGTGGATGCTGTCTTTTCTTTTTAAGGGATTTTGGTAATAAAATTCAATGGCCAGGCCGTTAAAATAGGCATCCGAAAAAATGCCACCGCGGGCTCTCCTGAAAATAGGGTCCAGTTCTTCGCCAATTTCATTTTGATTGATACGTCGGACTTCCCATCGATAAGCATCTAAAGTCTGGTATGGATCTGTTAAACGCGCCCAACTAAAGCCATAGTCTTGTGTTTGGGGCTCTCTTTTCCAATAAAGCGTGTCAAGTTGTGTTGGTGGGGGCAAGTAGGTGCTTCCAGTAAATATCTTGCCGTCATAGTCGATGAGTAATTGATAGCTTTTATTGACTTCCCCGATGAAGTCCTCTGTTGTGTATACTTCAATGGGCAAAAGCTGCACTTCTTCTAACTCCAAGCGCAGGATCTCAGCCATACGCTTCTGACTGACAAGAGGAAGCTCATAGATGGGAATGGGGCTCAGTGAAAAGGTATCGTTGTTGCAAATCACATTGACACTCGCGTCATTCACTACGCTATTGAGGTAGGTAGCCAAGCTAACGGTGTCCGCTATATTTTTAGAAAGGGTAAGTAGAACGAGCGGATAACCATTTACTTCTATTTGACCATCTACTACCAACTGCGGCCCAAGTTGTGGTATATCAATATCCACTTCTTTCGCACAAGACAATAATAGCATTAAGCCGAATAAAAGCGAGATGATCTTCATTTTACAATACTTTGTGAGCAGCGTATATTTTTGTCTTCGATTTCAATCACACCTAGGCGCACACCGGCCCAGCCAACTTGATGTATCCAAACGTCGTGACCACTCGGGTCTTTGACTTTTGTAGGTTCTTCCATAAAAGTATGCGTGTGTCCACCTAAAATAAAATCAATCCCACTTACAACTTTAGCAAGATTGACATCACTTGGTTTTGAAGGATCTTCGTATTTGTAACCCAAATGGGATAAACAAATGATGAGGTCGCAATTTCGTTCTTGAAGTTGAGTCACGACATCACGCGCACTTTGATATGGGTCTTTGAAATGTATGCCTTGAAAATTGCTTGTTGGCACCAACCCATTTAAATTGATCCCGATACCGAAAATGCCAATTTGAAAAGGACCTTTTTGAATAATTTGATAGGGTTGAACAATTTCATTCATTGGGGTTTGACCAAAATCGTAGTTCGCATTGACAAATTTGAAATTGGCATGTTTTTGCGCCTCCATAAATCCTTTGATGCCAATATCAAAATCGTGATTGCCTAAAGTAACAACGTCGTATTTCAATGCGCTCATGACTTTCATTTCAAGTACCCCATGAAATCGATTGAAATAAGGTGTGCCTTGGAAAAAGTCTCCAGCGTCAAGTAGCAAGACATGTTCGTGATTTTTTCTGAATTCTGAGACCAGTGCGGCGCGGGCGCTAACCCCCCCCTGATTTGGAAATTTGGTGTGGTTGGCCACAAAAGGATCAATTTGAGAATGCGTATCGTTGGTATGGAGGATCACCAATTTAGATGCTTTCTTCTTCGAAGGACCTGCCCTTAACCATTTGGGCAGTGCCAAAACGAGCGGAAGCATGCCAAACCGACCTAATAACTGACGACGCGTGGTTTTCATTTGATGTATCTTGATTTGGAATCGAGCAAAAGCACCTTTTGTTGTTTGGCTTCCGCTATAAAAATATCTCTCAACAGCAGGTTGGTTTCTGTTTTCTCTTCATTTAAAAAAAAAGTCATTTGATCACCTCCATTTGCCAAAAAATCAGAAGTCAGTACCCATATGTATTGGTGTGAAGGTAATAAATTCGGTATTTGAAGTTGTTGGGCTTTGAATACACAATTTGATATTGGCTCTCCATCACTTTGAAGGAGGTAATTTGAAATGTCTTTCAATTTAGAAACAGGTAAATGTACCCAAACGACTCTATTATCAAAAGGCATGAGTTTGTAGAAGTCTGCGAGCGTCAAATTTCCTGCGCCAAAAGAAGCCCTCAGCCCTCCGGTATTTAGCAAGCAAATGACAGGTTCTGATAAACGTACATTACGCGTTTGTGATATGAATACGGCATCAGCGCACCAATTCATAAGGTTTGAACATGGGCGGCTTAAGACAAGGGGTTCTGAAGTATGGGCAATGATTTCATTAAATTCTAGTCGTATGGTATCTTGATAGGCGCGCAGAAAAAAAAGGCCGGTGGTGTCTTGCGTTTGTCTATTGACCACTTCGTACGAGATAGTGGCGCTTTGGTTCAAAAAAAGAGAGCAAGCCGTTAGGCTTGCTCCAATGATTAGATATGTAATGTATTTTAACATTATTCGATAACAAACTCACGCTTGACTTGACCATATGGCGTGTCAACAGTCAGTATATAAACGCCTGCTTTGTATTCTGAAATTGGCAAGACGAGAACAGGTAATTTGGTATTTTGCGCTGCTCCAATCTGACGACCTTGCATATCTGTGATTTGGTAAGCAGTAATATCCAAGCCATTGACTTGCGCATACAAAGTTTGCGAGGCAGGAACAGGGAATACAGAGAAGTTCTGATCTAATTTATTTTCAAGACCCATGTCGCATACGAGATAGCTCATGTTTGAGAAATTGATATGGCAAGCAAAATAAGCAGAATCGATGAAAGGATTGCGGTTTCCTTGAAGAACAGCCGCATATTCGTGTCGTGCGATTTCGTAGTTGTCAGGGGCATCGGCAAAATGCCAAGTTTTCAATGATTCTTGGCTTTGGTTGGCAGGAAGTTCCCATGTATTTCCTGCTTGTCCGTTGTAACAGGTTGCCATGTAGAATATGGAGCGCGCAGCGTTTCCTTTTTGCTCTGGACGTGGCTCATAGACTAATTGATTCCCACTGTATCCGACGCTTCCTTGTAGGTAAGTGAAGACGACGTTCCCATCGATATCCATGAGTGGAAGGTTAGATCGGGGCGTATTGGCTTGTTGGAGGTTGGTTGGCCATAGGTTGTGTTGATCGTTGTATTCTGGCTTTTCTGGATTATCGCAAGGGAAGGTTGGCATCCAAGAATGCGAGTAGGTGTGCTCTCTAGAATAACCTACAGCTGTCCAAGTGAAAGGATCGTTGAATACTTTGCGCTCACCAGTGTATACACATTCCACGTATGATTGCCCGTTGGTGGTATCGCGGACCTCGTATTGGTTCATCATGGTGGTGAGGTAGTTGTAATAACTGATGGAGGTATGCGGATTAATCAAAGCACTAAGGTCCGTTAAAAAGCTACTTGAACCTGAAATGATACCGTTATAGTAGTTTCCAATTTGGCTTCCTGTGCTAGTTACATTGCCAGTAGCCGGGTTCATGGTACGGTAATTTTCGTAGCCAGCCGGTCCATTGAATGCATATACTGCAAAATGATAATTAGTATTTGCCTCTATATGACGTGGTGTAAAACCTGTACCTGAACCGATATATGCTACTTTGGCGTTACCGATTACATCACCTCGCTTGTAAGTAGTTCCGTCGATAGGAAGACCAGCAACAGCACCACCTTGACGCCAAAGCACGATGTATTTTTCAGCACTGACAGAGGTGTATTCGCCGGATAAAGAATAAGGTTTGATGGTCGGGAAAGTCAAAGAACTTGGATTATTGGATGGTTCTGTTGCAAGGTTGTTATTGCCGATTCCGTATAAATTAATGATGTAAGGGTTTTCATCGGTGTCATCGTTGGCTATAGAAATGGTAGCAAGTCGAGATCCGGTGCCGCCGGGGATGAAATTCAGCGTGATGTTTTGGCTGCTCGTTGCACCAACTACAACATTGGCGTTACAGGAATAATCTGCAGCATTGGCTCCGCTGAAAGTAGCACCGGAAACCGTTAGATTCTGAACGCCATAGTTTTCGATTGTGATTGTTGTATTGGCTGCTGTTCCTACAACGTAAGTACTACCTGATAGGATATCGTTGCCATTGATTTTGACATTGATTTCTCGGGCTGGAGCCACATAAGTGAAAAAATCTTGGGTACTGCGCGGTACCAACTGGTAGTTTGCGTTAAATTGACCGAGTAGTCCGATGATACTGATTGGTCCGGTTGGTATGGCTGAGCCATCGATGTTGGTGCTTCCATTGACTCGGACATCAAAGGTGTTGGAACCATCAAAAACTTGCACAGTGCTGTTTCCAGTGGCAAAACTGCCTGTTTGCACAAAATTGACGTTATCGAGACGAATGAGCTGACCTTCCAAAGATTCTCCGGCGGTCGGTATAGATATAACCAAAGGAGCTGGTGGATTCACGGCCTGACCGTGGTTTGTAAAGCTATTTGTGGGAGATAATTCGAGTAGACCGTTGAATTCAAACAAAACACCTGTTGCGGTTATGGAATCACCTTTTTGTATGGTATTGAGGTTGCTGCCATAACAGGCAATACCGGCGGTGCCGTCTTGCATGTATCGGATCGGGCCGAGTTCACTTCCATTGGTCACAACACCACTAACAGTTACGGTTTGACCGATTCCTAAATTGCGTACTTGTGCAATTGTTTGTGCAAATACTTGTTGGCTAGAGGCCACTACGATGAGTTGTAAAAAGAGCTTTTTCATGTGTTAAAATTGTATTCCTAAATTGATATTGAAGCGCAAGCCTTGGCCAAACATAACTGTTGCCGAACGCGCATCGAATTGATCATAGATGCCATTTGCATTATTGATGGCATCCGAGATAAAAGAAGTATTGAGTAAATTGGTTATGGCAAAACCAGCACTAAATTGCTTGTAACGGTAGCCGCCAAAAAGATTAACGAGGGAGTAAGCAGGTATTTTCCAGGAATCGCGTCCACCATTGATGCCTTGAAGTGAGAAGGGATCAAAGTTGGCGTAATAGCGATCAAAGTACTGGCCCTGAATTTTGATGTAGCTATTCTTAAAGGGTTCATAGCGAAGTCCTGCAGCCAACGCCGTTTGAGCGGCATCACCAACGTGAACGCCTTTGGCATCGAAGGTAAATTCTAAAGAATCGTATTGCGGAATGAAGACGGTTTTGCTTGAGTTCCAAATCCAGTTACCAATAGAAAACATGAATTCGAAGGAAAGTTTTGAATTGATTTCCCAAGCGATGTCGATCTCTTGACCTATGTGAATGGCATCCATACCGTTAATGTTTACACGTATGAATTCTGTTGGGTCATTAGGGTCTGGGACGGCAACACCATAAGGAAAAGGTTTGTTTTTCCAATTCGTAAAGTAGGCGTTGTAATTGACGCCAAAATGTTTGTTGGTGTAGTGATAGCCACCCTCTGCAGCGTAAATGATTTCATTGACGATTTCTCCAAAGAAAGAATTGGTATTGTTGTCTATGACATTCGAAAATTGAGGGGTGCGATTGAGGTAACCCAAATTGCAATAGACATCTTGGTATTTCCCAATTTTGTGTCTTAGACCACCTTTAATGGTAAGGCCTGGGATGTATTTCCAAGGTGTTTGGTAGTAGCTAAGACCAGCATAACCGGCATGGTAAGTTTGGCCGTTGTATTGGATGGTGTCTAAAGCACCAATTCTGAGAATGGTGTCGCCGAGGTCCAACACTTTTCGTTGGAAATAGTCAATGCCTTTGTAACCGTTGAGAATACTCGACATATTAATGAACCAATTAACGTGCTCGCCATTGTGTTCAACTTGACCAAAAAGACCTGCATAAGTTACCACGCCATCGCGATCCGCATTGAAGGTGTTTTTGGCAATTTTGTCCCCGACGCGTTGCATGGGGTCGGCATCATTGAAATCGGCGGTGCTTACAAAATAGTCGGCACCGAGTAAGTTGGTGATCACTTGGTAATGCCTGCCCTCGTAGTAGCGAAAATCAAGTCCACCAGAAAAATTGGTTTTTTTCGAGTATTGATAATTGAATTGCCCAAGATAACCCACCCAAAAATGGTTGTTCATACTCGCCAACAAAATTTGACTTGCCTTGATTTCCGTGGGCGAGTAGAGTGGGTCAATATTAGGTGTACCGAATAAAGAATTGACTGTGTTTTCAGTAATCATTTGGTCCCAATCGATATTGGAATTGCTGTCTCTAAGTACAGCAGAAGAGTTGAAAATACTCGTTCCGCCGCCGCGGCCTATAGAGAGATACGCTAAATTGGAGATATCGAGTTTGTCGTTGACAGACCAAAAATCTTTTAAAGTAATTTGAGGTTTGTTGTAAAAATTACGACGTTCGTTGAGAATTTCTTGTTGACCTGCATCATTTGTAACATAGCCCCAATGTTGATTGTAGCGGATGCCCATGTCGTTTAAGGCCATTGTTGAATCATATGGAATTCCCAATTGTTGCGATCGGGAAGCGTCCCAATATTGAATGCCCTGATTCCAAGATCTCTGACCATGCTGCTGCGGGGCTGCGAATGCGGAAAGTGTGATCAGATGTTTTTCAAGGCGTTTGGAGATTTTGGTGTAACCGAAGAAGCCTTGTGTTGGTGTGCCATCAACCCATCCTTGACCTTGTTTGTAGGAGGCAGAAAAAGTGAGTCCCCAACCAGATTTAGTCATGCCGGTGTTGTACGATAGCGAACTGCGCAGAAAATTCCCCGTTGCGTATTCTTGTTTGAAACTCCCGCCTTTTTTGGTACCCACCCCTTGTGTGATGATATTGATGGTGCCTCCGATTGATGGCATGGCAATTTTGGTAGCACCCAAACCGCGTTGAACCTGCATTTGGGACGTGATAGCGTCTAAACCAAACCAGTTTGACCAGTAAACAGCGCCATTCTCCATGTCATTTACAGGAACGCCATCGATCATGACACCTACATTTCGTTGGTCAAAACCGCGCACATTGATTCGCGCATCGCCATCGCCGCCTCCTTGAGTAGTTGCGTACACGCCTGCTGTTCCGTTCAATAACATCGGAAGATCGCGTGAGGCAAGTTCTTCGGTGATTTTTTTGGTGTCAATTTTAGTGACAGCAACCGGTACGTTTTGTCCTTTGACTAAGTTTCCTATGACGCGAATTTCACGAACTTCTTGAGTCGGTCGGATCGTAAAGTTCTGGGTAAAACTAGCTTGACTAAGTATTACGTTATGACTAACGGTATCGGTCAGGGGTAAGGAAAACACGATTTTGTATTGACCGTAAGGAACACCTTCAAAACGGTAGATGCCGTTATCGTCGGTGGCTTTGCGTGCGATGATCTGTGTTGCATTACTTAACGTGATTTTCGCACCAGCAACTGGGATGTCTCCTGGTGTCATAAGTGCAACACCGGAAATAGAACCTTTCTGCTGACTAAGAGCCAACCTTGGCAACGCTACAAAGAGTAACGCAAGACAACAAAAACGCAACATTTAGCGAATAATTACTTTGTGTAAAGTCTGCTCGCCAGCGTTATTAGTTAGGCGAAGGAAATACACACCTTGTAAGTTATTGAGATCGAGTTCGACAACCGATTGAGTTGCAGAGATTTGTAACTCTTTAACTTGCTGTCCAAGTGCTGAAATAACTTGGATTTTTCGCAAATCGTTTTGTGTTTTAACGAACACTAAACCGTTGCTTGGATTAGGATAAACACTAGGTAACAATTTAGCTGCTTCGTTGACGCTGATATTGTTGCAATTGCATTCGTGACTACCCAATGAAGACCAGTTTCCGTCGAGGATGGGATTTCCGCTGGTTCCAAATAGGGTGTCGCCATTTGCGTCAAGGCGCACAATGACAGGTGGAATGCTGTCCCATTCAAGAAGTGGATCGAAGAAAGATGGATTGCTAGTTTGACCTTTAAGGATGGCCGGCTTGCGAATCATACTGTGGTCTTTGGTGATGAGCACACCCAAACCTGTGCTGTAAGGAAATTGTGAAGACCAAGCGCCGTCGTTACCTGAACTGGTTCCGGTTTCATTGGCAGGGTTTTCACCAATTTTACCAAAAACGTCAACAATGGCAAATCCAGTAACGTTTGTGGCGTTGATCACGGATGTTGGAGAAGCAGGAAGAGAGCCTTTTGCTAACAAAACAGCATCGTTACCATTCCAATACCATGCATTGGAAACGTTGTAGTCTTGACAATAAAAGCCATCGGCACGCGCTTGAAGTGAATCCCAAACTGGCGCTTCTTGACCGGTTCCGTTGGGATCTAATTTTTGAATAACGCCTACATAAACTCCTTTTGCAGGAATTGTACCGCTTAGTTGAATGGAATTAGCGACAGTTGCCGAAGTGGCGCCGTTAGAGTAGCGGCTAACGAAATAACCCGATAAATCAATAGGATTGTTTGTAGGGTTGTAAATCTCTAGCGCTTTATTGTTAGACCAACCTTCGACATATTCCGAAATGAAGAGTTCGTTACAGGTATTTTGCGCAAATGAAGACATTGCCGCAACAAAAGATAAATAAAGTAAAGTTTGCTTCATGATGTTAGTTTTGTTTAACTGACAATCAGCTGTATTTAATTGATGTTTACTTATGGTTTCGGCCATTTGAGGCGTCAAGGAGGTCATAAATAAACTAGAACAAAATTAAGTATTTTCTATGAACAGCGAAAAACTTTTTGTAAAACTAAAATGAATTTATTGTGAAGTGATAATGCCTCAAATTTCACACGAGAAATCTACTTAACTTTGGGTTTCAATTTTTTACAATGAAATCACTGCTCAGCGCCATCCTATTGACCTTATCATCCAACTTTATTCTAGCTCAAAATTTAAGTGTGGAGCGCATTTGGCGCAATTATGAATTTACTACTAAGAGTGCAGGCGCATATCAGATGCTTCAGGATGGTCAGCATTATGTTGAATGGGGTGGAAATGGTAATTTGGTGAAAGGCGATCTTTCAGATGATGCCAAAAACAAAGAAATACTCATTCCTGGTTCTACCCTTGTCTGGAACGACAAACCAATTGAAGTTGCCGGCTTCGAATTCAATGCAAGTGAAGACAAAGTCTTGCTTTGGACCGCACCTAAGGCAATATACCGTAGAAGTTTTGAAGCTTTTTATTTTTTATACGACCTCAATTCAAAAAAACTAGAGGCATTGGACGCAGATCATGCGCCACAAACATTGGCTGAATATAGTCCAGACGGCACCAGCGTGTCCTATATTCACGGCAATGATATTTTTATAAAAGAGTTAAGGTCAGGAAAAGTGACCAAAGTAACCCAAGATGGCAAACGCAACAAAATTATCAACGGCACCACCGATTGGGTTTATGAAGAAGAGTTTGCCATCACCAAAGCGTATTGTTGGTCTCCGGACAGTAAATATCTAGCGTTCTTAAAATTTGATGAGCGCGAGGTCCCTGAATTTCAAATGGCCATGTATGGACAACTTTACCCTGAGCATTATACTTATAAATACCCAAAAGCTGGCGAGTTGAACAGTAAGGTGACACTTCATATAGTCGACCTTAAAAGTTTGAAAATTCAAGGGGTCGAAGTCGGAATTTACGAATATATTCCACGCTTGAATTGGTCTTCAAAAGCCAATCAATTGGTTGTGCAAACAATGAACCGACACCAGAACGAGCTCAATTATTGGCTAGTAGACGCCACACAAAAACATTTCAAAACCACTAAGTTTTTTACAGAGACTTCAACGACATATATCGATGTAGACAACAATTTATTGGTACTTCAAGATGGAAAATCGATTCTACGAACCAGCGAATCGAGCGGATTCAATCATATTTATAAGCTGGGGTTTGACGGATCCACAACGCCCATCACGAAAGGCGATTGGGATGTCATTGAATTTTTGGGTTTTGACGAGCAAACACAAACCATTTACTATTCGAGTGCCGAGCTAGGTGCTATTTATAAGTCGGTATACAGTATTCAGATCGATGGATCTCAAAAAAAGAACTTAACTGCAGCGCTTGGTTACAACAATGCCACATTTTTAAATGGAATGAAATACTTCATTCATACGTATTCGAATGCCAACACACCTCCAGTTATCTGTTTGCGAAAGTCAAATGGTGAATTTGTGAAGACTCTAGAGGAAAATACGGCACTTTTGGATAAAATGAGAAATGAAAAGTTGAGTCCAAGAGTTTTCATATCCATACCTACACCAAGTGTAATTCTGAATGCATCTTTAATTTATCCGGTGAGCTATGATCCGACCAAAAAATATCCGGTTTTTGTCAATGTCTACGGTGGACCCGGGCACAACGAAGTGCTTGATTGCTGGGATGGCAACGATTACTTTTTTCACAACTTGCTGGCGCAAGATGGCTACATGGTCTTGAGCATAGACCCAAGAGGAACCCAATACCGCGGTGCAGATTTTAAAAAGTCGACTTATTTACAATTAGGTAAGCTCGAGATTCAAGATGTTGTTGAGGCTACAAAAGTTTTTGCACAGCGTTCAGATGTGGATGCCTCTCGCCTAGGAATCATGGGCTGGAGCTACGGCGGATTTATGTCCTCGTTAGCAATGACTAAAGGAAATGGTCTATTTAAGGTTGGAATTGCAGTTGCGCCAGTTACCAATTGGCGATTTTATGACAATATATATACGGAGCGCTTCATGCGCACGCCCCAAGAAAATGCCAAAGGCTACGACGATAATTCGCCGATCAATTTTGCCAAAGATCTTCAGGGTAAATATTTCTTGATTCATGGCGCGGCCGATGACAACGTTCATTATCAAAATTCAATGGAAATGATCAGTGCGCTCGTCAAAGCAAATAAACAATTCGATTTATTTATTTATCCGAATAAGAATCACGGTATTTACGGAGGAAACACCCGCAACCATTTATTCAATATGATTCATGACTATATTTTGAAAGAACTTTAAATTTTAACGGTCATTAATTGTTTTTATTGAAGTTCTATGCATAGCATTTAAGCATTCTTTTGTAATTTAGACACACATTTATCAAACGACATATTTCCATCACATGAGTGAAACAGCCAAAATCGAACTCGACGGCAAAATATACGAACTGCCAGTTTTCGTCGGTACCGAAAACGAAAAAGCAATTGACATCTCCAAATTGCGCGACCTCACCGGTTATGTTACCCTCGATACCGGATACAAAAACACAGGTGCAACCAAAAGCGCCATTACTTTTCTTGATGGTGAAGAAGGTATTCTTCATTACCGTGGTTATTCTATTGAACAACTAGCTGAAAAAGCTGCTTTTATTGAGGTTGCTTACCTACTCATTTATGGAAATCTTCCAAATAAAGAAGAATTGCATGCTTTCCGACAGAGCATTTGCAAGCACACCTTGGTCCATGAAGACATGAAACAGTTTTTTGAAGCTTATCCTTCCAAAGCACACCCAATGGGAGTCTTGTCTTCAATGGTTGCTTCGTTGGCTACTTTCTACCCAGAATCTTTGGACCCTAATCGTAGCCCAGAGGCCAAAAACCTCACCATTCATAGACTTTTAGCTAAATTACCAACGCTTGCTGCTTGGTCTTATAAAAACCTCACTCGTCATCCATTCATGTATCCACGCAATGAATACGATTATTGCAAAAATTTCTTGTACATGATGTTTGCCATGCCCACAGAAGAATACCAAGTAGACCCGGTTGTTGTCGACGCATTCAATAAACTACTTATTTTACATGCCGACCACGAACAAAATTGTTCTACGTCTACGGTACGCATTGTTGGTTCTTCAAACGCTAATTTGTATTCTTCTGTTTCTGCCGGAATATCTGCACTTTGGGGCCCGCTACATGGTGGTGCTAACCAAGAAGTAATTGAAATGCTAGAGCGTATCCACGCAGATGGCGGCAACGTCGACAAATGGGTTGCCAAGGCCAAAGACAAAGAAGATCCGTTCCGCCTCATGGGCTTTGGTCACCGCGTGTACAAGAATTTCGATCCTCGTGCTAAGATCATTAAAAAAGCTTGCGACGACATCCTCGATAAACTAGGTGTAAACGACCCACTACTCGATATCGCCAAAAAGTTAGAAAAAGTGGCTCTCGAAGACGAATATTTCAAAGCGCGCAACTTGTATCCTAACGTCGATTTCTATTCCGGAATTATTTATAAAGCGCTTGGCATTCCAACCGAAATGTTTACCGTAATGTTTGCCATTGGACGCCTACCAGGTTGGATTGCCCAATGGAAAGAAATGACCGAAAACAAAGAGCCTATTGGTCGTCCACGTCAAATCTATACTGGTCAAACCAATCGTCAGTACGTTCCAGTTGAAGAACGCTAAAACAAATACATCAGAATTCATCAAAAAGGCGCTCAATTGAGTGCCTTTTTACCTTCAAATAATTCGTATTTCCTGAATTCACACTCGATATCGCCATTGAAAACCCGGTGTTTGGCTGCGGCTTTGAGACCAATTGCATGAAAGCCTTCAAGGCTACCGCTAATGATACCCACTTTACTTGGTGCCATTTGGTGTTTGAGCCAAGAACCTAGATTGCCATAGAGTTCTTCGATATCCGTTGCCAAGCGCTCGTCGTAGGGCGGATTCGTTAAAATAAAGACAGGCGCCTCTACCTTGAGTTTGTCAAATGGGGCTGCCTGAATTTCTATAAACCTGCCAAAAGAGAAAGTCCTGAGATTGCGTCTGGCTTTGAGTACCATTTCGTCTGAGATATCTCCGCCTATCAGCTGGCAAGGCAACTGGCGCACAACGCGAGGTGCACTTTCATAAATGGACTCCCAAAGTGCGGCGTCATAATTTTTGAGATTTTTAAATGCGAAGTGTTGTCGTTCAATATTACTTGGAATGCCTGTTGCCAGCAAGGCTGCTTCAGCCAGCAAGGTGCCCGATCCACAAAAAGGGTCCACTAAAGTTTGCTTGCGATCCCATCCCGACATGCGCACAAGACAAGCCGCAACAACTTCGTTGAGTGGGGCAGGGCCAACCGCTGTTCGGTAACCGCGTTGAAAAAGTGGCAAGCCACTTGTGTTGACAGAAATCGTTACTTCTTTGTCCTTGATATAAAGATCAAAAAGTACGCTCGGCTTTTTTACATCAATATTTGGTCTTTCATCGGCCTTGCTTTTAAAGGTGTCGACGATCGCATCTTTGACCAATAAAAAAGGGTAATGCGTATTTTTAAATATCGGTGAGAAAATAGCACCTTTGATTGCGAATGTTTTTTTCACATCGAAGAGCTCATGCCACTTGATGCGCAGTGCTCTTTTATATAAATCTTCTTCGGACTGTATGTAGAAATGATCGATTTCAACCAATACGGCTATGGCACAGCGGCAATAAAGATTCAGTTTGTAAACGTCTGCCCAAGTGCCTTTGATTTGAACGGCGCGGTTCAAAAGTTCAGTTTCGGGATAGCCCAATTCTTTGAGTTCGTCGGCCAGTATGGACTCGAAGCCATAAAAACATTTGAGGGTAATCTTGAGTAGGGTTGTTTTTGAGCTCGGGGTTGGGTCCATTGTTTGGGGATTCGTTAACTTTGTACAAAAGAACAAATTTGTCTAAGACCAACTACCTCTTGTGCTTCCTTTTTTTAAGCATACAGCTGTTTGCTCAACAAAGACAGCTTATCGGCGTTGTGCTAAGTGGTGGTGGGGCCTCGGGTGTGGCACATGTAGGTGTGCTTAAAGCGTTGGAAGAAAAACAAATTCCAATTGATTATATCGTTGGCACCTCAGCTGGTGCTTTGGTTGGCGCCATGTATGCTTGTGGTTATTCACCTGCTGAAATTGAGGCCTACGTGCTGTCGCCGTCTTTTCAACTCATGGTGAAAGGACAAAAAGAAATAGCGCACCCTTTCTACTTTTATCAGGATGTTCCCAATGCGTCCATGTTTAATCTCAGTTTGGCACAAGACAGCACCCTTCAAAAATCGTTGCCGTTGTCGCTAATTGACCCCACTTATTTAGATTTTGAAATGCTCAAGATTTTTGGCCGAACCAGCGCCAGTGTTCATGACGATTTCAATCAACTTTTTGTACCCTTTCGTTGTGTGGCTTCTGCAGTAGAGACCAAAGAGAGCCGTACTTTTTCAGCAGGCCAGCTCAATTTAGCAGTTCGCGCATCATTGACATATCCATTATACCTCAATCCGATTCGTATCAACGGTGAATTGTTTTTTGATGGCGGCCTTTATAACAACTTTCCTGTCGACGTATTGTACAATTCTTTTGCTCCGGACTTTATCATCGGAAGTAATGTATCACAAAACCTGGCGCCAGTTTCTGAAAACGATTTTTTTGGCTTGTTAAACAGTATGATGACCATTCCGTCAAACTATACTATGCCTTGTTCGGAAGGAATCATTATTGCGCCTCAACGGAATGTTGGTACTTTCGAATTTGAAGAGGTTCAATCGGCTATTGACGACGGCTTTAATGCCACCATGGCACTAATGGACTCCATTACCAAATATGTGATCCCAAGAGCCGATACAAGTTTGCTTGCGCAAGAACGCACTAAATTTAAACAAAGTTTGGTTCCTTTTAGAGTAGCAGAAGTACTTTCAAACTCTGCCAAAAAACAAGACCTTCCTTTTTTAAGAAATGCTATTCTTCCCCGTTATTCAAAGCTCATTTTAGATAGTATTCAATTAGAAAATCGCTTTTATAAAGCGACTTCAGCGCCTTATTACAGCTCATTGCTACCCAGTATTGAACAGCAACCAGATGGTTTGCTGGCTTTAAAACTGAAAGTAAACATGGCAAATGCTTTTCGAGTTGATTTTGGTGGCTATATTTCCTCGAGAGCTGTAAATACTGGGTTTCTAAGTTTAGCCTACCGCCGCGCAGGATATGTGGGTCAGAAACTTGAGCTCTCATCTTATTTTGGTAAATTTTATGGTTCGGGTAAAATGAACTACGAATTAGTCCTTCCCGGAAGCATCCCGATTTCATTGAGTGCTTATTTTGTGCTCAATCGTTGGGACTATTTCAAGAGTTTTGCCACTTTTTTTGAGGATGTTAAACCCTCTTTTTTGATTCAGGAAGAGCGCTATATTGGGGCGCAACTCAAGTTACCAACGGGTCCTAATGGTATTTTGACCTTCAATTCGCGCGTATTTTGGCTAGACGATTCTTATTATCAAACTGCTTATTTTACCAAAGAAGATACCGCCGATTTCACTTCTTTTGTAGGTGAAAGTCTACGTCTTACATTTACGCGAAATACATTGAATCGGAAGCAATTTGCCAGTGCAGGAACACTCATTGAATGCAAGGCAAGTTATGTTCGTGGTAAAGAACTCACTTATCCCGGTTCCACCTCTCTTACAAATGACACTGTCAACAAAAAGCATCAATGGCTGAGTATCCAATTTGAATTGCTCAGTTTTCCTTTTCAAAAGAAGCAAATTGTCAATCTTGGTCTACATTTTAAATCGGTACTCAATAGCCAATCTTTATTTGCCAACTACACCGCAAGTATGCTGGCCTTACCAGGTCTAAATGTATTGCCAGACCTCGATACCTATTTCATTGCTGCGTATCGCTCTACCCAATATGCATGTTTGGGTACGCAGCTCGTGGTAAGCCCCGTCAAAAATTTAGATTTGAGGCTAGATGCCTACGCATTTTTGCCAATTATTCAATTAGTTCAAGACCCAGATGGCGGTTTTAGTTATGCCAAACCGCTCGACGGCCGCAGTTTGTTGGCCGCAGGGCATATCATATATCATTCGCCTGTAGGTCCAGTAAGAGCTAGTATCAATTTTTTACCAAAATATGCGCAGCCTTTTCAATTTCAATTGGGCTTCGGTTATCTACTATTTAATGAACGAGCAATACGCTAAAAACATGAATAAAGAATTTCACCTCAACGGCATACAGCAAATGGGTATTGGTGTGCCCAATGTACAAGAAATATGGTCATGGTACAGAAAGGCTTTCGGGCTCGATGTACGTATTTTCGAAGAAGCTGCACCTGCTCCTCTTATGACGCGTTACACAGGTGGGGTAGTGCACCACCGCACGGCGACACTTGCGCTCAACATGGCAGGCGGCGGCGGCTTTGAAATCTGGCAGTTTACCTCAAGGCCAACAGAAAAAGCAAATTTTGAAACGCAACTCGGTGACCTCGGGGTTTACATTTGTAAAATCAAATCCGAAGATGTGCGGCATACCCAAAAGCACCTCTCCCAACTAGGCACCGACGTAAGTCCTGCATTTCAAGACCCAGCGGGTCGTTGGACTTGCTACGTACAAGATCCCAACGGCAATTATTTTCAGATTGTAGAGGGTCGCTCGTGGTTTGGAAAGTCAAAACACCCATCAAAATGCGGTGGTGTTGCCGGTGCTGTCATCGGGGTTTCAAACATGGAGAAATCCCTAAGTTTTTACCAAGATTTATTGGGTTACAATGAATTGATTTATGACCAAACCAATACCTTTCAAGATTACAATTTTATGCCGAGGGGAGGGGCATCCTATCGCCGAACGCTTTTATCGCATCCGTCAGAGAGAGAAGGTTATTTTGCACAACTTTTAGGTATTACCGAAATTGAGTTGGTTGAATTACAAGACACTGCAGTTGCCCGACCTATTTTTGAAAACCGTTTTTGGGGTGATTGGGGCTTTATTCATTTGTGTTTCGATGTCCAAGGGATGGACGCTTTAAAGGAGCATTGTGAAGTATTTGGAGCACCATTTACTGTGGATTCTGACAATTCTTTTGACATGGGAGAAGCCGCCGGTCGTTTTGCATATATTGAAGATCCGGATGGCTATTGGATTGAATTTGTCGAGACACATAAAGTGCCGGTATTCAAGAAGTTCGGTCTTTATTTGAATCTCAAACAAGGAGGAAAACGCAAGCATTTACCTAAATGGATGCTCAGGGCGTTGGGACTTAATCGGGTAAAATAGTTTTAGAGTAGTCCTTTGACACGCAAAAATTCATCAAGGCTCTCCACATCAGAAAACAACACTTCACGCGCTTTGCTGCCTTGGAAGGACCCAATAATATTCATGGCTTCTAATTGATCTACGATTCGTCCGGCTCTGTTGTAGCCTAGCTTGAGTTTGCGTTGCAACAAACTTGCCGAACCTTGCTGACTGATAACCACAATTCTAGCTGAATCGACAAACATGGGGTCTATTTCATTCATGTCGAAATCGCCACCTCCTTCGCCACCTTCAGGAAAATATTCCGGAAGAATGAGCGCTTCAGGGTAGGCGCGTTGCGAACCAATGAAACTACAAATTTCCTCGACCTCGGGGGTATCCAAGAATCCACATTGCAAGCGTTTCATTTCAGAACCCGTAGAGATGAGCATATCGCCGCGTCCAATGAGTTGATCAGCGCCAGATGCATCGAGAATGGTGCGCGAATCGATTTTGGATAAAACCCTAAACGCAATGCGCGCCGGGAAATTAGCTTTGATCATACCGGTAATGACATTAACCGAAGGGCGCTGTGTAGCAACAATAAGGTGAATGCCAATGGCACGCGCAAGCTGCGCGATGCGGGCTATCGGGTGCTCAACTTCTTTACCAGCGGTCATAATGAGGTCGGCAAATTCGTCAATAAGAACCACTATATAAGGTAAATATCGATGCCCTTTTTCTGGATTGAGGCGGCGCCCTATGAATTTTGCATTGTATTCTTTAATGGTGCGTACACCACCAGCCTCTTTTAGTAGTTCGTAGCGTTCGTCCATTTCCATACACAAAGAATTGAGCGTATTGACCACTTTAGAGGTATCCGTTATGATCGCATCTTCTTCTCCTGGAAGCTTGGCCAAGAAATGGCGTTCTATTTTATTATAAAGCGTAAGTTCGACTTTTTTCGGGTCAACCAATACAAACTTCACTTGAGCTGGATGTTTCTTATAAAGAATGGAAACTAAAATAGCATTGAGCCCTACAGATTTTCCTTGACCTGTGGCTCCTGCGACCAAAAGATGGGGCATTTTTGTCAAGTCAAAAACATAGGTCTCGTTGGTGATTGTTTTGCCCATCACAATTGGAAGTTCACCGTCGAAATGCTGGAATTTATCAGAGGCTATGAGCGAGCGCATCGAGACCATTTCCGGGTTAGAATTTGGCACCTCAATACCAATAGTGCCTTTTCCGGGAATTGGCGCAATTATACGGATACCGAGCGCAGAGAGGCTCAAGGCGATGTCATCCTCGAGATTTTTAATTTTAGAGATTCGCACACCAGGTGCTGGAACAATTTCGTAAAGCGTAACTGTAGGCCCAACTGTTGCTTTAATTTTTGCAATATCAATTTTATAATGCGATAGCGTCTCTACAATGCGGTTCTTGTTGTTTTCGAGTTCTTCCTTGCTTACAGAAACTCCTGAACTCGTGTATTCTTTCATGAGTTCAAGTGGCGGTAATAAATAACCTTCTAAATCCTTTGTAGGATCGTATTCACCGTGTTCACTCAGTAATTGGGTGGCCAATAAATCTTCGTCGGCAAGTGGCATTGGCGCCTGTGAAGGTGCGGCAATAATAGGGTCTTCACCAAGTTCGATTTCAAAGTCAGATTCGATGAAGTTGTCGGATGGTGCAGTAATATTTGATTCTTCTTTGATCTGTACTATGAGTTCGCTTTCTTCTTCAAAAATATCGTCCTCTGCTGCACCATCATCAAATTCAAAGGTTTGAGAAATATCGTCTGCTTTGATTTGATCTTCTTTGATGGTGTTTACCACATAAATGTCCTCGAAGGGTGCTGCATTATCGTTTTGAGCATTATCAGAACTCAAGTCTTCGGCCTGTGACTTTCCAAAAATACGTTGCATAAGTGCTTGGTAATTGGGGCTAAATTGAAGCGTAGTAAGCACAAAAAAGGCAACTACATGAAGCAGAAGTGTGCCAAAACCACCAAGTGTGAGCTGCAGCCATTCATTGGTGTAAAAACCAAAAGCGCCTCCGGCGTAGCTTATTTGTGGACTAAAGAACCCGAGAAAAATAGAACCCCAAAGCAGGTAAGTAAGCACAATGCTGGTGGTGCGCGCTATTGGTAGTAACGCTGTACCGAATAGAATGCGAAAACCGACTAAAAAAAGCAAAAAAACTAGTCCAAAGGAAGGTAAGCCAAAACCGCTGTGAATTAATAAATGTGAAGTCCAGGCACCGAATTTTCCGAGCCAATTTTCTGCTGCAGGAAGGTTGTTGTTGAAAATATAAGCACTGAAGTCTCGGTCAATTATTTGGTCTTGATCTTTGGTCCAGGTGAAAATATAGGACACGCAAGCTAAGAATAGGTAGATACTCAAAAGGCTGAAAAGTGCTCCAGTAAAAATTTTAATTTTAGGAAGATTGATTTTTTCTTTAAATGAAGTAGAGACAGAGTCCTTTTCTTTTGCGGGCTTCTTATTTGCCTGTTGACGCGCTTGTTCTTCAGCTTTTGGAGCAGATTTCGGGCTTGATTTTGGGATATATTCGTTTTCTTCCATGATGCTATTGCGTCTAATCAAACGAAAATACATTAATACGATACACAAAGCGCATGTTTATTGGAAACCTTTAAACAGCAGGATGTTAGTTAGTGATTGAATTAGTTATGCTGATCTGCTGCCCAATTCAGAAAATCATCAAGTGGGAGTACCTTATATTTTTTATCCGGGATAAATAACTGAATAGGCGGTTTTCGCAAATCTACTTGTTGGAGTTCAAAAGCTAACAAGCCAGTTTCGATAGGCATTTGTCCTTTAACGGGTATGCCGGGTGCGTTGTTTAATCCTACAAAGTACTTTGAATCAATAGCTTTAGTGTAAAAAATGAGCATGTTACCTTCCGGAAATTCTACATTAGCTTCACGACATTTGAGGCCGCAAATCGTTTGGCGAGTCTTGTTTTTATGAAAAGTGTAATTGCGATTTAGAGCGCTTGTATCTTTTATTTGAACTGCAAAAAAAAGGCCGTCTATTTCTAATAATGAAATGAACTTGTTTTTCTCAAGGTGATGTATGCTTTCTTGTCTCTTGCCGTCTTCGAGTAGGTAATTGATGCGCACAAGTGAATCGAGGGCATAGATGAACAACTTGCCGTGTGTGGTATCTTTGGAGATGAAATCTACATTAGCGATGTTGTATTCTAAACTTCCTACAAATGGTTTTTGGGCAAAGAAAATGAGTGGGATGTTCAGAAAAAGTAAAAGGTTCAGGCGTTGAAGCATGAACAAATCTAATAATTTCACCCCAATTAGATTGCCAAATTAGCCTTATCTTTGCCTTAGCCCCTCACGGGTCTCCTATGTCAAAAAACATTCAATTTATTTTCAATCCCTCTGAGCTAGGTGCGGGCACACGCGGTGCTTCCTTGGGCCCAGAGGCAATTCGCGCTGCTGCCCGAACCAAAGGCAGCACGCTATTTAGTCAATTCAAAATTCAAAGTGTTGACGACCACAACGACTTATTAGATGCGCCTACCACCTTTCCATTTGCCAAATATATAGATGGATTAAGCACTGTTTTTGCTTCGCTCACAGATAAAATACTTGATTGTATTTCTCATGCTGCGCTTCCAATTCTTATTTCCGGCGACCACAGTGCTGCAGCCGGAACATTAGCGGCGCTAAAAAAAGCACATCCGCAAGAGCGAATTGGTGTCATTTGGATTGACGCGCATGCAGATATCCATTCCCCTTATACCACGCCATCAGGCAATATACATGGGATGCCAATAGCCGCGGCGTTGGGTTTAGATCATTTGCATTTAGCAAAAAATCAATTAGATGCGCAGACAAAAAGCCATTGGGATGCCCTCAAAAGCAAGGCATTTTTACCTGAAGACATCGTTTATATTGGTGTCCGAGATACCGAACCTGAAGAAGATGCCGTCATCCAAGAATTGCAATTGCGCAACTTTACTGTTTCGGAATTGCGTCAAAAAGGATTGCCTGTTTGTTTAAAAGAAATTTCTAACAAGCTTTCCGCCTGCGACCTCATTTATGTTTCTTTTGACGTCGATAGCATTGACCCTATAGAGACCTCTTTTGGAACCGGTACACCCGTTGCCAACGGTTTGTCTTTTTCGGAAGCTAACGAAATTTTGACCTATTTTGCCCAGGACGCAAAGCTCTGTGCCATCGAGATCGTTGAGGTCAACCCTTGCCTAGACGACGAAAAAAATAAAATGGCTGAACACGCCCTTGTACTCATTGAAAATATCATCGCTCAGCGAACAGTATAAAATGGAACAACACATACGCCAAGCCCTTCTTGCCGCTGCACCTGAACTTTTTGGCGCGCCTATTTCCGAAAACCTCATTCAGTTTCAGCAAACGCGCCGCGACGTCGAAGGCGACCTTACATTAGTAGTTTTTCCTTTTGTCAAAATGTTGCGTTGTTCACCTCAAGAAGCCGGTGAAAAAGTCAAGGTTTGGATAGAAGCAAATATTGACAGCGTTTCACATTGCAATGTGGTCAACGGTTTTTTGAATATTGTATTCAAAAATACCTACTGGCTAAATCAATTGCAAGAAATCCAAGCAAATACACAATTTGGTTTGGCTGCTGTCAATTCCAAGCCAACGGTGATGGTAGAGTACGCTTCTCCTAACACAAATAAACCGCTACATTTAGGACATTTGCGCAATATTTTCTTGGGCGCTTCTGTTGCCGAAATTTTAAGAGCAGTAGGGCACAAAGTTGTTCGTACCCAAGTGATTAATGACCGCGGTATTCATATTTGTAAATCAATGCTTGCATGGGAGAAATTCTCTCCACTCAACGAAAAAGGGGAGCGTCAAACCCCAGCTAATACCGGCCAAAAGGGCGATAAGCTAGTGGGAAAATATTACGTTGAGTTCGATAAAGCCCTACAAAAAGAAGCCAAGGCTATTATGGCTGAGTGGCAGAATGGCAATTTTACTGATACGCCGTCAGCCATTGAAGAAGCCGTCCTGAATTTTCAGAAAGCCAAGGAGGGCAAGGATGAAAAAGTCCAAGCTGCCATTGACGATAAAATCAAAGAATTGGCGAAAAACCAAACCGCTATTTTACAAGAAGCCAAGGAAATGCTTGTGAAGTGGGAGGCCAGAGATCCGCAAGTTTACTTGCTCTGGACCACCATGAACGGTTGGGTTTATCAAGGCTTTGATGCCACTTACGCGCAAATGGGTGTTTCCTTCGACAAGTTATACTACGAGTCTGATACGTTTTTATTGGGCAAAGACCAGGTCATGGAAGGGCTTCAAAAAGGTGTATTTTATCAAAAAGCAGACGGATCAGTATGGATTGACCTCAGTGCCGACGGCCTCGATGAAAAACTGGTTTTGCGCTCAGACGGCACTGCGGTCTACATGACACAAGATATCGGTACCGCTATTGACCGCTTTAAGGATTACCCAGACCTACACGGGATGGTTTACACGGTTGGCAACGAGCAAGATTACCACTTTAAGGTTTTGTTTCTCATTCTTCAGAAATTAGGCTACACTTGGGCCGACAACTGCTTTCATTTGAGCTACGGCATGGTTGACCTCCCGAGCGGAAAAATGAAATCCAGAGAAGGAACCGTTGTGGACGCCGACGACCTCATGGCAGAGGTCATTGATAAGGCCAAAACCATGACCCAAGAACGCGGTCATTTGGAAGGGCTCAGTGCAACAGCGCGCGAGCAACTTTATACCCAAATTGGTTTGGGTGGCCTCAAGTATTACCTTTTAAAGGTGGACCCTAAAAAACGCATGTTGTTTAATCCGGAAGAATCTATTGACCTCACAGGTAACACCGGCCCATTTTTGCAATATACCCATGCCCGAATTTGTACTTTGCTTGAAAAAGCAGCTTACAAGCCCTGCACATTGGCAACCAATGCTCAGTTGAAACCCGAAGAAAAAGAAATCGTGAAGCAATTGGCCTTATTTGGCAGCACCCTAGAAGAGGCCGCAAAGGCGTATTCCCCCGCTCTTATTGCCAATTATACCTATGAACTGGTCAAACTTTACAATACGTTTTATCAAAGTGTAAAAATTGTCGTGGAGCCTGATCAAGAGCTGCGCCAGTTGCGTTTGGCCTTAAGTGCAAGTGTGCGCCAGGTGCTTGCTACAGCCCTTGGTTTGTTGGGTGTCGAGGCACCACAGCGCATGTAAGCGCAGCCTAGTTTTTTCCGAAAATTACTTCATCTGTGAGTTGGCGGACCATCACAAACAATTCGTCCTTAAAGGTTTGTGCTTCGTAGGCGCCGCGCTCTATCATGCGCAGTTTGTGTTCCCATTGTCCAGTTAATTCAGGGCTTTTGAGCAATTCGTATGAAATTTTGTCGATGAGCGCCATTCCGGTAGGGGTTGCCACCAGATTTTTCTTTTTCTTCTCGATGTATTGGCGCTTGAAAAGCGTTTCGATGATACTGGCCCTTGTGGAAGGTCGGCCGATGCCGTTTTCTTTCATGACCTCACGCATTTCTTCGTTGTCTACCAGTTTACCTGCGGTTTCCATTGCGCGCAGAAGGGTAGCTTCGGTGTAGTATTTGGGTGGGCTCGTTTTGCCTTCGTGAATAAACGGCGCGTGTGGGCCGCTTTCTCCTTTGGCAAAATGCGGTAGTATTTTATCTTCAGGGTTGGTTTGTTGGGCTTTGAGATCGTCGTAAAGCACGCGCCAACCTTTATCCAATACTTGCTTGCCGGTTGCTTTGAATTCCAGCGCGGCAACTTTTCCCATTACTGTTGTGTTAGACACCTTACATTCGGGGTAAAAAACAGCAATAAAACGGCGAACGATAAGGTCGTAGACGCGTTGTTCGTCGGGGCTGATACCCGAAGGCGCTACACCAGTCGGAATAATCGCGTGGTGGTCGGTGATTTTTTTGTCGTCGAAAATTTGCTTCGATTTTTTGATGGGTTTGCCTGTGAGGGCTTCTGTGAAGCGCTTGTAGTCGCGTAGGCCAGAGAGAATCCCCGGAATTTTTGGGTGTAAGTCTTCCGACAAATAGGTGGTGTCGACGCGCGGGTAGGTCACGAGTTTTTTTTCATAAAGACCTTGCACTTTGTTAAGCGTTTCTTCAGCAGAATAGGCGTAGTAGCGGTTGCCGTCTACTTGTAAGGAGGTAAGGTCATAAAGGCGCGGATTGCCTTCTTTGGCGTCTTTTTGCTCAAAGGAAGTGACCTCGAAGGGCTGCTCGCTGAGGTAAGCTAGGCCTTTTTCGGCTTTGTCTTTGGTTTTGAGGCGGTCTATTTGGCAACTGAATTCGGTCTCGCGGTAAGTAGTTTTAAGTTCAAAGAAAGTTTCGGACTGAAAAGCATCGATTTCTTTTTGCCGCTGCACAATTAAAGCGAGCGTGGGCGTTTGAACCCGCCCCACAGAGAGGGTTTGTTTGTCGCGGCCGTATTTGCGTGTAAAAAGTCGGGTACCGTTGATGCCCAAGACCCAATCGCCAACCGCCCGCGCGTAGCCTGCGGCAAAGAGGCGGTCAAAATCTGAGCCGGGCCGTAGCTTTTGAAAGCCATCTTTGATGGCCTCTTCGGTGAGCGAAGAAATCCAGAGGCGTTTGACCGGAACTTTGCATTTGGCCTTGAGCAATACCCAGCGCTGAATAAGCTCACCTTCTTGCCCGGCATCACCGCAGTTAATGACTTCGGTGGCTTGGCTAACAAGGCGTTCAATGACATGAAATTGTTTTTTTGCGCCGTCGTCTCCGCGCAGCTTGATGCCGAATTGGTGCGGAATAATTGGGAGGTCTTCTAATTTCCAGTATTTCCAGTTGGGGTTGTAATCTTCGGGGTCTTTGAGTGAGCACAAATGCCCGTAGACCCAGGTGACGGCATAACCATTGCCTTCTAGGTAGCCATCTTTGCGGTTTTTGGCACCTAAAATCTCCGCTAAATCACGGGCAACACTTGGCTTTTCGGCTATACAGACAATCATTAATTGCCAAAACGCTTGATGCCACCTTCCAAGAACTTCTTGTACGTTTTGATATCAGGCGTGTAGCCAATGGCCTGCGTGAGGTCATTGCCTTCGTGGTCGGTGACAACATACAAAGGTTGCTGGAAGCTTTTGTAGCGCGTCATTTGGTAGTCGGCCCATTTGTTGCCAACGGTGCGTATCGGCCCGCTGAGTTTAGAGACGCGTTGTTCGTTTGCTGGTAGCGCCTCGCGGTCATCGACATACAAGGAAATGATTATAAATTGCTTTTGGAGCATTGGACGTATTTCGTCGTTGGTCCAGACGGTGCTTTCTGTCTTGCGACAGTTTTGGCAGGCGTGCCCTGTGAAATCAAGTAGAATAGGTAAGTTGCGTTTTTTGGCGTAGGCGCGTCCTTTTTCGAGGTCGTGGAATACCAAAATTGAGCCGTCGCCAACCGGGTGCATTTCAGCTGCAAACTGAGCGGTAATAGAGTCTCCTACCATGCCGGTTTCTTGCCCGCCATTGACCCAACGGAAGTTGTCTTCGGAGTGTGTGCGCGGTGGTGCAATGCCGTCAATGAGCGTAAGCGGTGCACCGAACATTCCGGTGAAAAGGTAAACAGAGAATACTAGGGCCAACAAAGCAAACATAAAGCGCGTTACGCTCAATTTCTGCACAGGTGAATCATGAGAAAACTGCAATTTACCCAGTAAGTAAATACCCATTATAAAGAAGAGCACAAACCAAATACCCACAAACCATTCGCGGGTAAGTAGGCCCCAATGGTAGGCGAGGTCAACAGAAGACAAGAATTTGAGCGCTAAAGCGAGTTCTGCCAAACCTAAAACTACCTTAACAGAATTGAGCCAGCCACCCGATTGTGGCAAGCTGTTGAGCCAGCCCGGAAAGACCGCAAAGAGCGTAAATGGAATGGCCAGTGCCAAAGAAAAGCCGGTCATGCCTACAGCAGGGGTGAGGTAAGAACCAGAAGTTGCTGCCTCTACAAGCAAGCTACCGATAATTGGACCAGTACAAGAAAAAGAGACCAAGCCAAGCGTGAAAGCCATGAAGAAGATACCGAGGTAGCCGCCTCGGTCGGCTTGCTTGTCCATTTTATTGACCCAGGAATTAGGCAATTGGATTTCGAAAGCACCTAGGAAAGAGAAAGCGAACAATACGAAAATACTGAAGAAAATGAGGTTCATCCAGACGTTGGTAGAGAGATCATTGAGGCCAAGCGGGCCCATAGCGGCGGTAAAGATGAGTCCAAAAACAACGTAAATGAGCACAATAGATCCGCCGTAAACCAGTGCTTTGAAAATACCTTCGCTGCGTGTTTTGGATTGCTTGGTAAAGAAAGTAACCGTCATGGGGATCATCGGGAACATACATGGTGTAAACAAAGCCACCAAGCCCGCAATAAAGCCCGCAATGAAAATCACGATGTTTGAATCTTTTTTCTTTTCTTTTTGCTGGATGGGCGCAGGCGCCTGGTCAATGGTGGTTTCGGTGCTATTGGTATCTGTACCAGCTGTTTGCGCACTTGTGGTTGTATCTATTTCGGTTGGCGCTGCGCCAGAGGCTTTGTAACCACTCACTTTAAAGTTGGCCGTGTAGTCAAAAGGGGGTAAGCAACCTTCGTGGTTACACAATTGAAAGAACAGGTTGCAACTAGCGGTAAACGCTTCGTCTGACAAGATTTCAATTTTTTGCTTAAAAGTGGCTTTGTTTTCAAAATACAATGAAGTACCGAGTTCGTCTTTTTGGACGAGCGGAATACCCACTTCAGTAACTTTTCCGATGGTTTTAAAGTTTTTATTGGCCTTGAATTTGAATTCTGGAACAATGCCAGTGCCATCGGCTGCCATAGGGTCGTGCTTGAGACTAAAAATATGGTATTCAGGTACCAATTTGCCTGAAAAAACCAAATTGGCATGGCTGTCGTCAATTTTCTCGACTGTGCAAGTCCATTTGATGAATTGACTCATGAAATCTTGGGCGTTGGCACTGAGCGTCAAGCCAATAAAGAGAAGAGTGATAAATAACGATTTCATATGATTAATTGGGTTTTTCTAATTTGTTAGGTGTTACCTTAACTTCAAATGGTATGGTTTTGGGCGGTAAACAACGCTTGTCGTCGCAGAGCATGTAGGTGAGTTCACCTTTAACGGTAGTTGCTTTTTTGACAAAAATGCGATTGCTGGCTTGAAAAGTATTTTCGAAGTAGGAAACTTCGGCTCCGAAATTCGGATCATAAGATTGTTTTGCCTTGCTAGTGGCCTCGAAGGTGTTAAAAATTTTTACAGCATTATTCTTTTCTAGCGTAATTTGAGTCGGGACCGGACCTATATTTGGATCTAAATTCAGTGCATATAGGTGCCAACCGTTTTCAATGGTGGCAATGATTTGAATAGAGGCTGGGTAGGGAACAAATGCGAAATCCCATTGGATTTTCTCTTGGGCATGCGCACAAGTGCTTAGCAATGAGAAGAATGAAAGAAGTAGCGCTGCGCTTCGCATGTGGTGTGAACTTAGAATTCCCGAAATTACGAAAAATATCGGCAAAAGATTGTGCCTTGGCTTACCATTCGAGACGCGGATCTGCTGCAACATCTTGCCCAACGGTTTGCCCAGCGGCTAGGTAAAATGAGCCAGCCATGGCGATCATAGCACCGTTGTCAGTACAATAGCTCATTTTGGGAATACTCACCTGCCAGCCGTTCTCTTTTTTTGCCAACAAGCGTTTGCGCAGCTCTGAATTGGCCGATACGCCACCGGCAATAACCACGGTTTTGATGCCCGTATGTTTCACTGCTTTATCCAATTTGTCCATTAAAATACTGACAATGCTGTTTTGAATACTTGCACAGAGGTCTGCTTGGTTCTTTTGACGAAAATCGGGTTCGTTTTTTTCGGCGCCTTGCAGCGTATACAATATGGAAGTTTTGAGGCCGCTGAAGCTGAAATCCAGACCTGGAATTTGAGGTTTCGCAAACTGAAAAGTAGTTGGATTTCCTTCTTGTGCGAGTTGATCGATGAGGGGTCCACCAGGGTAGGGCAAGCCCAGCATTTTGGCGGCTTTATCGAAGGCCTCACCAGCGGCGTCGTCTATGGTGCTGCCCAACACTTGCATGTCTAGCGCATCGTTGACTTGCACAATTTGGGTGTGACCACCACTTACTGTGAGGCACAAAAATGGGAAATTTGGTTTGGCGTCGCTCGCGTCGTCCATGAAATGCGCTAAAATGTGTGCTTTCATGTGATGTACACCAACCAGTGGGACGTCGAGTGCAAGGGCGAGCGCTTTGGCAAAGGAAGTGCCAACCGTAAGCGAGCCCATGAGGCCAGGGCCTTGTGTAAAGGCAATGGCGTCGAGGTCTTTGAGCTGTATTTGGGCTTGGTTGAGTGCGGCCTGTACTACCGGTATTATATTTTCTTGATGTGCGCGGCTAGCAAGCTCCGGAACTACGCCGCCAAAAGATTCGTGAATAGCTTGGCTAGCAACGATATTGGCACGGATTTGGTTTCCGACAAGAATGGCCGCAGAGGTGTCGTCGCACGACGACTCAATACCGAGTATAATCTTGGGTTTTGCTGTCAAAAGATTGCTAATTTTGTAACAAACATGACAAAGGTACTCAAAATCGCGGGCCTATCCATTGCCATTCTCTTGGAGTGGTTTTTCATTTTTGTCATTGTATTGGTATTCGCCATTCGGAGCTCAGCTGTTCAAACCTTTTTGGCCAAGCGTGCTACTTCTTTTCTAAGTCATGAATTAAATACAAAAGTTCGGGTAGGTGCAGTTGATATCGTTTTGTTTCGCCATATCGACCTCAAAGATATTTACATCGAAGAGCAATCTAAATTGCAGCCCATCCTAGCGCTTAAACATTTGTATTTGGGACTCGATCAATTCAAATTGCTTCAAAATAAAGTCTTGATCAATGAACTTCGGCTTTATGGAGGGAAGATCAATCTTAGTCGCTTACCACGAGACGGCAAATACAATTTTGCCTTCATTGAAGATTATTTTAGCGCAGACACACCTCGTAAATCTAAACAAGAATTCGAAATTAATCTAGCACAACTTTCGTTGCAGCACATCGACTTTAAATACCACGACCTGCGTACCGATACCCTGGCTTTTGGCATTGATTACGACCATATCGAATTGCAAGATTTGCACTTGAGCGCTACAGACATTCTCTCCAAAGGGGACCTGATGAAATGTCAGATTAGAAAACTAGGCTTCAAGGAACGCTCTGGTTTTGAACTCAAGCAGCTCAAGGCATATGCGTACTATTCTTCAAGGGGAATTGTTCTTCGAAAAGCATTGCTGCAGACAGCCAACACGACCTTATTGCTGCCAAAACTTGCCCTAAGAACAAAAAGTGAAGCTGATTTTACAGATTTTGAAGATAGAGTCGAATTCGATATAGCTGTAGCCCCCAGTAAAGTAAATCTGACTGATGTCGCCTATTTTGCGCCCGATATGCGCGGTATGGATCAAACTGTATATGTTTCGGGAAAGGTTCAAGACAAATTGCGCGCACTTCAAATCAAAGATCTTCAGTTGCGCTTTGGAAAAGCATCGCTACTTCAGGCACAGCTTCAACTACCAGACTTTCGCAAAGAAACCGCCCAACTTTGGTTTCAAGAAACAATTACCAAAGCGCATGTGGATTTAACAGATATTGAAAATTTACATTTACCCAAGGGTGTTTCTTCTATTTTCATTCCTGAAATGCTTAAAAAAGCGCAGTTCATTGAATTAAAGCAAGCGCAACTTTCTGGATTTCCCGAGCAGCTGACCGTTTCTATTCAAAATGTCAAAACAGCTTTGGGGTCACTTTCCTTAGCGCCAATCCGCTTGACAAATACGCCTAAAGAATTCACCATAAAAGGCGTCCGAGATTCTTCGTTTTTGGCGCTCGATCAGTTTCAATTAGGTTCTTTACTTGAAGTCTCCGAAATTGGTGCAATGAGTGGTGCTTTTCAATTCGAATTGGCTTTGGGTAGCAATGGTAGCTTTGGCTTGTCTGATTGTAGCGGATTCATCAGTCATTTTTTGGTGAACAACTACAATTACGCGAACATTGAAATAGCCGAAACCAGCATTCAGAACGAACAATTGCTGTCTAAATTAGTCGTCAATGATCCGCATCTTGAATTGAGTAGTATACTGCAATTAAATCTTACTATTGCACCGAGCTATCAAATACAAACCAATATCGAACGCGCCAATTTGTATGCGCTCCACCTGAGTTCTCTTCCTGGCGATGAGCTCAAAACGAAAATCAATTTAGGAATCGAGGGCCCGAGTTGGTCTGAGGTGGTTGGCTTTGCAAGTTTTAAAGACTACAGCTACCAGGTAGATGAGCATGTCATTGCAGGAGAACTAGCACAATTACACTATCGTAAAACAGGGCAAAAGACCAATATTGACCTCAGTTCGGCCGTCCTAGACTTTTCTATCGATGGAATATTAGATGAGCCTACCCTTGAAGCCGATTTATTGCATCATCTGGCCATTTTATACCCACCTATAGACGGTGCAGCGCGTAGTTTTGTGCATAGCTCGGCGCATTTTGATTTCAATTTATTAGCGCGCAATACGACAGAATTACTCGCTATATTTTTACCTGAGCTTCAACTTACCAATGGCACAACCATCAATGGCTCCTTTAATTCTAAAGCTGAAGACCTCCAAATTCAAGTAAAAAGCGCGCAAATTATATACAATTCGATAGAAATCTCTAATCTCGCATTCAAAGAAAATATCCTTCACGACGCTGTTAATGGCGCTCTATATGTAAAAGAGTTGCGCATTGCAGATTCCACTGCATTTCACGACCTCCAGTTGGTCAATAAAGGTGGTCATGGCATTCAAGAGGCAACGCTCAGTTGGGACCCAAACACCGACGATTTCTCGGAACTCAAATGGCGCACCACCATCTTGCCCAATGACTACATTAGTTTTGCATTGCAACCCTCTTTTTTTACCATCAATGGCGTAGAGTGGAAAATTGCCAATAAATCTGATATCACGCTGGCTTCCAATGAGATGAGTATAACTGATTTTGAACTCAATAGAGGATACCAGCGCATACAAATCAATGGTTGTTTGTCCGATAATAAACGCGATCAACTACGCTTTGATGTTGTAGGTCTTGACCTCGGAGAACTTTCCGCCTTGGTGGGGCTTCCCAATCAGTACAGTGGCCGCTTCAGTGGTTGGGGTACGCTTAGCACACCTTTTACCAATCTTAACATCGCGGCCGATGCCAATCTCGAACAACTGCAAATTGATGGGTTATCTGTTGGAGACATTATGTTGCATTCCGATTGGAATGACGCAAGGCAGAGTATCGTTTTGGAAGGAACTCTACAGTACCGTAACGAACGCACCTTTGATTTTGATGGTCTTTATAAACTCAAAGAGGATGCCCTCGATTTAGGCCTCAATTTCAAGCAAACCGATATTTCTTTAGCAAATGCGTTCATGGATCCCGAGGTGGTCAAAGGAATCAAAGGTAAACTCAATGGCCGCTTGCGACTAACGGGTAGCCCGAGTCAACCAAAGTTAGTTGGAAAGCTGCGCCTGCAAGAAGGCGGTGCAGAAATTGCATTATTGGGTGTAGCCTACCAACTAGATGGCCTCATCCAAGTAACCGACGACGCTTTTTTCCTCGACAACTTCCCAATTAAAGATCCAGAAGGGAATGTTGCTTATTTATCGAGTGCCATAAACCACACCAATTTTGATAAATGGAACTACGACATTCAAATCAATTTTGAAGACGACCTCAAGAAAATAGACCCGCGTACCAATCAGCTTGTTCCAATAGAAAAATTCCTGGTGTTGAATACCAAGTATAAAGAAGGAGATGTGTATTACGGGAAAGCTTATGGCCGCGGTACGGCGAACATTTTTGGCACCATGAGCAATACAGAAATTACCGTAGATGCCACCACCCGTAAAGGTACCGAAGTCATTTTTCCGATGTATGGTATGTCTGAAATCGACGACGAAGACAATTTTGTTCAGTTTGTTGAACGCAGTGTAGCGACGCAAATAGAACAACAAGGCATCGACTTCACCGGTCTGGACCTCGACCTTAATTTTCACATCACACCCGATGCCAACATGAAACTCATTTTCAATGACCAGACAGGTGATGAAATCACAGCCCGAGGCAGCGGAGAGCTCAATATCAAGCTTGATCAATACAACCAGCTCACCATGAACGGCCCTTATGTCATTGCCAAAGGAAGTCGTTATAACTTTGCTTTGGGTTCAATCAAACAAACTTTTGACATCGAGGGCGGTTCCAAAATTGAATGGACTGGCGACCCCTACAACGCCGATATTAGCATCAATACCGTAACCCCAAAACGGGCCTCAATTTTAGAGCTAAGTCCTGAAATCCAAGACAACACGCTAGTGAATCAGGAGATTCTATGTTACCTGAAGCTCAGCGAGTCTTTGCTAACGCCTAAAATTACATTTGACTTAGTGGCGCCGCGTACTACCGAAACAGGAAAAGCGCTCATCGACCGCATTAAATCTGACCCGGACGAACTCAACCGTCAGTTCTTTTCTTTGTTGCTCGTCAGTAAGTTTCAGCCGCTTAAAGGCAATCTTTCTGCGGGCGGTTCAGCTGCACTCGATTTGCTTGAATCTCAGATCAATGCTGCATTAGGTAAATTATCTGACAACTACAAATTAAATGTAGATTATGGTTCCGATGAAATAGCCGGAGAAAGTAAAGTGGAGCTTGGTGTTGCAAAAGGTTTCCTCGATGATAAATTGGTTATTACGGGTAGCTTTGGTGTAGAAAACCGCAGCACGGCAGGTTCAAACGGTACCCAAGCTTATACCAATTCAATGATTGGGGATGTTAATATTGAGTACAAAATTCAGGATAATTTCCGTGTAAGAGCGTTTAATCAATCCAACACCAACTCGGTCAATGAAAACCAGGGTCCGTTTACACAAGGTTTTGGTGTATCATATTTCGAAGAGTTTCATCGTTTTTCAGATTTAGCGTTTGTCAAACAACTCAAGCAGCTTTTTGAAAAAGGGCCAAAAAAATCCGGTGCGCCAAAGAGCAAAAAACATAGACAACCTGTAACTTTATCACAAAATGAAAAAAGTACTAGTAGCCAACCGCGGCGAGATCGCTCGACGCGTGCTTAGAACCCTAAAAAAAATGGACATCAGAAGTGTGGCCATTTATTCTGACGCCGATGCCAATGCACCGCACGTCCTTGAAGCAGATGAAGCAGTTTATGTTGGGCAAAGCCCCTCCTCAGAAAGCTACCTCCAACAAGAAAAAATCATACAAATTTGTAAAGATTTGGGCGTAGACGGCGTACACCCCGGATACGGTTTCTTGTCAGAAAACGCTGGCTTTGCTCGTAAATTGAAAGCAGAAGGTATCAAACTTATTGGTCCATCTCCAGAATCTATGGAGGTCATGGGAGACAAACTCTCTGCCAAACAAGCTGTAAAATCGTACAACGTGCCTTTAGTTCCGGGGGTTGACGAAGCCATTTCCGATGTTTCAGCCGCTAAGAAAATTGCCGTAGAAGTTGGCTACCCGATACTCATCAAGGCTTCGGCAGGCGGAGGCGGAAAAGGCATGCGCTTGGTACAAAACGAAGCCGAATTCGAAGAGCAAATGACCCTCGCTCAAAACGAAGCGCGTTCCTCTTTTGGCGACGACGCTGTTTTCATCGAAAAATTTGTCGACCAACCACGCCACATCGAAATTCAAGTGTTTGCCGACCAACATGGAAATGTGGTGTACTTATTTGAACGCGAATGTTCTGTTCAGCGCCGTCATCAGAAAGTCGTAGAGGAAGCGCCTAGTGCGGTGCTCACCCCGGCAATTCGCCAACAAATGGGCGAAGCAGCAGTGGCTGTTTGTAAAGCGTGTAACTACGAAGGAGCAGGCACCGTAGAATTTTTGATCGATGCTGGTTTGAATTTTTATTTCTTGGAAATGAATACCCGTTTGCAAGTTGAGCATCCGGTAACCGAAGAAATTACTGGCCTAGACCTCGTTGAGTGGCAAATCAGAGTGGCGCGTGGCGAGCGCTTGCCAAAACTCCAAGATGAATTACAAATCAACGGCCATGCTATAGAGGTGCGTGTTTATGCAGAAGACACCCTCAGCGGCTTTACGCCTGACATCGGCACCCTCGACCGCTACCGCATTCCTTCTGGCCGTTACATTCGCGTCGACGACGCATTTGAAGAGGGCATGGAAATTCCGATCTATTACGATCCCATGATTGCCAAATTAGTTGTTTGGGGTAAAACGCGTCAAGAAGCCATAGAGCGCTGCATCACCGCCATCGATAGCTACCAAATTTCAGGCGTTAAAACAACCCTTGATTTTGGTAAGTTCGTACTCAAGCATCCGGCATTCCAAAGTGGGAAATTTGACACCAATTTTGTCAAGACGCATTTTGCTGACCCCAATTTACTTAAAGAGGCCATGCAAGAAGAGGAGCGCGCTTTGGTGTTTGCACTTGATACCATTTGGCAAGATGTCCAAGCTATGAAGAAAAAGGCATTTGCCTCTAGAGACATCACCTCTTCATGGAAAAATCAAATCAGATAAAACATTTAAGTAGAGCAGTTTTTGGCTCTTGAAAAAAACGTACTTTTACGGCGCAAATTTGACAGTATGAACTTACACGAATTCCAAGGAAAAGCAATTCTCAAAAAATACGGTGTGGCCGTTCAAGAAGGTATTGTAGTTGACAGCATTGAAAAAGCTGTGCCTGCAGCCAAACAACTCACGGAAGAAACAGGCACATCTTGGTACGTTGTTAAAGCCCAAATTCACGCAGGTGGACGTGGAAAAGGAACTGTCGAAGAAACAGGTTCTCATGGTGTGGTGCTAGCCAAAGGCATCGATCAAGTCGAAGAAAAAGTAGCGGGCATTTTGGGAGGGCACCTTACTACACTACAAACAAATGGCAAAGGCAAAAAAGTAAACCAAGTACTCATTGCCCAAGATGTTTACTATCCAGGCCCATCTGAAGTACAAGAATTTTATATGTCTGTACTTCTAGACCGCGAGTCTGGCCGCAATGTCATTATCTATTCTACAGAAGGTGGCATGAACATCGAGCACGTTGCCGAGCACACCCCAGAAAAACTTTTCAAAGAACACGTCGACCCACGCGTTGGCCTTCAAGGTTTCCAGGCGCGCAAAATCGCATTTAACCTCGGTTTGTCAGGTGAAGCCTTCAAAAACATGGTCAAATTCGTACCGGCGCTCTACAACGCTTATGTGGGCATAGATGCTTCTATGTTTGAAATCAACCCACTTTTTAAAACCTCTGATGACAAAATCATCGCTGTTGACGCCAAAGTTAGCCTAGACGGCAACGGTTTGTTCCGTCACCCAGACCTCGCTGCATTGCGCGATAAATCAGAAGAAGACCCAACCGAAGTCGAAGCCGACGAAGCTGGCCTCAATTTCGTCAAATTAGACGGCAACGTTGGTTGTATGGTCAACGGTGCGGGCCTCGCAATGGCCACTATGGACATCATCAAACTTTCTGGTGGCCACCCAGCCAACTTCCTAGATGTCGGAGGTACCGCCAACGCAGAGCGCGTTGAGAAAGCATTCCATATCATCCTCAAAGACCCGAACGTAAAAGCCATCCTCATCAATATCTTTGGTGGTATCGTTCGCTGTGACCGTGTAGCCCAAGGAATCGTCGATGCCTATAAAAACATCGGCGAAATTCCAGTGCCAATCATTGTTCGCCTTCAAGGTACCAACGCCGAAGAAGCCAAGCGCCTCATCGACGAATCTGGCCTCAATGTCCACTCGGCAGTCCAACTCCAAGAAGCTGCCGATTTGGTAAAAGAAGTGTTGGCGTAAGCACTACATTTATTTATATTTTCAAAAGCCATCTTCGGATGGCTTTTTTTATGCTCATCATAAAATTTATAAATAAAACCAAATGACAGAAAAACGTCAATTTTGCCAATCATGGATGCCACACTTTCTATTTTAGACGCTGCTGGCGCACAATTGGCTTACGATGAAATTGAGATTGGAGAAAAGGTATATTTGGCAGGCAATACTGCCTGAATCAGTCCAGAGGCTTGGGATACCATCAGACGCAACAAAGTCTTTTTAAAAGCCCCCATAACAATACCTCAGGGTGGCGAATACAAGAGCTTGAACGTTTCTACACGTAAGTTTTTGGGTTTGTATGCCTATATCCGTCCTTGTTTTAGTTTGCATCCGTATGTGTCTACAAAACACCCGAAAATGGATTTGGTGATTATTCTGCACCTTACGACCTACAGGGAAGCTTTGTTATTTGACAACGGAAAAATTTCTTCAGCGGTTCGTGGTCAACAGGTTGAAATATCGAGCTGACCACACTTAAAATGCGCTTTAGGACATGCTTTGTGTCCGTGTAAACCACAAGGCCGGCAAGCCAAATTTTTAACTTCTATCAGCTGCGCGTTGTCAGAAAGCGGTCCAAAACCGAATTCAGGTACAGTTGAACAGAAAAAGGCGGTCACCGGTGCATTGGTTGCCGAAGCCAAATGCAGGGGCCCCGAGTCATTGACATAATTGTGTTGTGCACCAGCCATTAGCGCGGCCGATTGCAACAGCGAAAGTTCACCGGCAAGGTTTATTATTTGGGCATCTGGGGCTTTATTTTTAAGTGCTTCGAGATCTTTACGATCGGTAGGAGCCCCAAGTAAATATATGCTTGCATTGGTTTGCTTTAATTTTTCAATTAATTGAAGCCAAATGTGTTCCGGCGCTTGTTTGGTAAACCAAACACTGGTTGGCGCCATACAGTAATATGCGTTGTTTTGCAGTGCTTTTACCTTGTCTTGATCTAATTGACTAGGGTAGAGTTGCGGCCGACGTTTTGGCGCAATAATTAAGTCTGAAATAAGCGATAAGTTACGGTCGACTTCGTGCCAATTGGCTTTCATTTGATGGGGAAAGCGCTTGGCATAAAGCAGCGAAAGTGGATTTTTCTGAAAACCCCTACTTTCCTTTCCATTTGCCAATAGCGTTAAAATTCCTGAACTTGCAAAACGTTGAAGATTGATAACCAGGTCGTAATATTGTTGGCGCAACGTTTTGCCTAAAGCGAGTATATTTTTGACCTTTTTTTGTTTGTCAAAAACAAAAACCTTGCTTAAAAATGGATGCCCTTCTAAAAGACTTTCATTGCCTTTTTTGACGACGACATCTATTTGTGCATGCGGATATGCAGCATGTAGGTTTTCCCAAATAGGTGAAGCGAGAACGACATCTCCTAAAAAAGCAGTTTGAATCACAAGGATGCGGTCTAAATTCATCGGATGAGCGTAACGTAGCCTTGTTTGACGATAGTGTCGGTTTTATTGATAATGAGTTCTATGCGATATTGGAATACATCATTGGTAGCCGGGAGGCCGGAACTGCTAATGATTCCGTTCCAACCTTCAGTAGGGTCCGAAGTCTCAAAAACGATTTTCCCCCAGCGGTCAATTATACTGAAGGTATATTTCTCTGGGTCCACGTTTTGCACAACTGGTAAGAAAATAGGATTGAGTCCATCAGGCGTAAAAGCGTTGGGCACAAACATTAAGGGATCGTAGGTCAAACAGAATTCATTAGAGAAACTGCTATCAACAAATCCAAATTGGTTCAAGCCTTCGAGCGCCATCACTTTATAACAAACTTCGCCTTTATTGCGCATCTGAGAAACGTCATCGGTCAGGTTATAGCTGCCATCTGGCAAAATTTGAAACGGAACGCTTTCCCAAGTTCCGTAGGTGTTGCGGTAAATTTTGTAATTGGCTATGCCGCCATTAAATAATGTATAGGGGGTCCAATTGAGGTCGTTGATCATGTTGTATTGATCAGCAGTTCCCTGTACGAAAATTGTTGTATTTTCATTGGCATACGCGCCAGGGTTGCCACAACTGTCAATATACATACTGCGGTAAGTCCAAGGCCCCCAATTGGGATCAACGTCATCGTCTAGGAGATAGGCGCTGTTATTGACAATTGTTCCCTGGCCGATGGATTCCCAAACGCCATTGGTATCTTTTCTTTCAAACAAGACGCTTGTTACCCCAACACTTTGGTCTACCCAGGCCTTTAGTTCAATATCTTTTTCTTTGACACTGGCAAGATTGAAATAGTGAAAAGCCGGTGGGGTGGGTTGAGGCATCAAGAAGCACATTGGGTTGGAAAACGCCACATAACCATTTTGAAGATTGGCTTTGATGTAGATGCAATAGTTTTCGTTTTTGACAAGGTTTATACTCGCGGTGGTATCAGTACTTGTGCCAAGCAGTGCCCAAGAATTGTTGTGCTTACCCCAAATTTCGTAATTGACAACCGCATTTCCAACATATTTACTCCAAGTGAGGTCTACGCGTTGCGGACACATATCGATCAGGTAATTGGCCTGAATTGACGTGTGTAAATTGGCTTTGGCTGAGGTTTGAAATGAGGGCGGATTGTTGGAGGTAAAGCAAGAGTCAAACGCTGCTACCGTATAAGTGTAGGGCCCACCGTCAAAAGGAACACCGTATAGGTAAGTGGTGTTGTTTAGTCCAAAAACGGTGTCTAGTTCGACCAGAAAACCATTTGCGTCAAAAGTGTAAACGACATAGCCGTAGGTGTCTGGGGCTGCATTTGGATTCCATTGTAGCTGCATTTGTTGGGTGCTGGTATCAAAGCCAACGCTATATAATACTGGAATAAATGGGGTCATCATGTCGGTAAGCGAATCGCCGGGTCGGTTCGAGTTGAAA